>ENA-UOOM01000123-UOOM01000123.1-fermentation-metagenome-genome-assembly--contig:-NODE-123-length-96245-cov-7.578553_pt1 | contig 96245 bp, 91 predicted proteins | sample MGYA00245781_ERZ724031 | MGnify/ENA primary metagenome ERZ724031 (study PRJEB28704, sample SAMN03018317) | fermentation metagenome | biome: anthropogenic terrestrial biome; feature: soil; material...
TTATTTTGAAAAAACTTCAATTATCTATTGACTTTTTATTTGCAGGCTAAAAAAAATAGGAATAGGCTTTTAAATTGCCTTTTGTATACCGAAAAAACTGCATCCTTGGTATTCTTTCTGCCATCGGTGCTTTTTTCATTGTATCATTAATAGTAGGTATAAAAAATTTCTATGTCAAATTTGAATTTATGTATTATTCTTCTTTTGCATAAACTTGCACTCTAATTATTGTATGCCTTTACCTGACAACTACATAAAACCTGAAAGCCTGTAATGAATTTGTATAGATAACTGTCTGTTTATTACCTGTTCTTTTATACCTCGTTGGATTATAGACTAATAATTCTAAAAATCGGTATAATAATTCATGATGTGCTCCATTGACAATCCTTTTTAACGCTATTAAAATTTCTATATGACACAAAATATCAATCACTATTTTTTATATCAAAGCTTAAGGAGGCTATCTTCATGTTAACTTCTATCGTTGGCACCAACTGGGGGGACGAGGGCAAGGGCCGTATGGTTGACCTGCTTTCACAGGATTATGATATTGTTTGCAGATACCAAGGCGGTAACAATGCAGGACATACCGTAATTAACCATTTGGGGAAATTTGTTCTAAACTTATTGCCTTCCGGCATTCTGCGGGAGGATGTTGTAAACATTATGGGAAACGGCATGGCAATTGATCTTGAGCATCTCTTTCACGAGGTTGACCGCTTAAAAACCGCCGGTGTAAGGGTTACGGCGGAAAATTTAAAAATCAGCGACAAGGCAATCATCTGCCTTCCTTATCATAAGCTTTTGGACTGCTTAGAGGAGGAACGCTTGGCGGATGCGAAATTTGGTTCTACCCGAAGAGGAATTGCTCCTGTTTATAGTGATAAATATATGAAAAAATGCCTGCGTATGGGGGATTTACTCCATCCCGAAGCCTACCCTGCTGCGCTGAAAAATCTTGTGGCTTATAAAAACCTTGTCATCGAAGGGGTATACCATGCTGAGCCTGTGAAATACGAAGAAATTTTGCAATGGCTGGAAACCTTTGGTACACCTTTTAAGGAAAATATTATTGACACAGGCATCTATTTAAACGAAGCAGAAAAAGCGGGCAAAAAAATTATGTTTGAAGCACAGCTGGGTGCCTTAAGGGATATTGACTTTGGAATCTATCCTTTCACCTCCTCCTCTTCAACTATTGCGTCCTATGCGCCTATCGGCGCCGGTGTTCCTAATCTGCAGTTGGATAACGTAATCGGCATTATGAAAGCATACTCTAGCTGCGTTGGTGAAGGCCCTTTCACTTGTGAAATTTTCGGTGCGGAAGCGGATGCCTTGCGAGAGGCAGGCGGTGAGTATGGTGCGGCCACAGGCAGACCCCGCCGTGTTGGTCCCTTTGATGTTGTTGCAAGCCGTTATGGCATACGTGTGCAGGGATGCAGTGAAATCGCACTGACAAAAATGGATGTTCTATCTTATTTAGATGAAATTCCTGTATGCACAAAATATAAACTCCATGGAAAAGAGCAGACAGAATTCCCCTACTCTGCAGTGTTGAAGGATGCAGAGCCTATGATCGAGACTGTTCCCGGCTGGAAATGTGACATCAGCGGTTGCCGTAGCGTGGCAGATTTGCCAAAGGAAGCCCTCGCATACATTAAATATATTGAAGCGGCTGTGGGCTGCTCTGTAAAATATGTTTCCGTTGGTGCGGAACGGGATGCCTACATCACCATGTTTTAACACACTGCAACGAATTTGAAAGGAGGAGCCTTATGAACCAGATCTTGATTATAGCAGGAAAGGAAACAGAAAAAGAAAATTTGGTCGGTCTTTTAAACTGTTATGCCACATCTCAAATTCTTTATGCCTCCAATAGTAAGCAGGCAAAAGAATTAATTGCATCTGCAACACCCTCGCTTATTATCATAAATGCTCCTCTTCCCAGGGAGTCCGCCCAGGATTTGGCAATTTTTATGACACAGCGTACAGACGCTTCTGTGGTTTTGCTCCTGCCGGATTCCTATAGAAATATTAAAGAATACAGCGGGGAGGACTATGGAATTCTGATGCTGTATAAGCCTTTTAAACGGTCGGAATTTGAACGTGTTGTAAAATTTGCCGTTGCCTTTGAAAACCGCATTGCAAAAATTCAGGAAAAAAATAAAAAGCTCCAAAAGCAGCTTTCTGATTTTCGCACAGTGCATCGGGCAAAATGTCTTCTGATTCAGCATTTGCAGATGTCTGAATCCCAAGCCCATCGTTACATTGAAAAGCACGCCATGGATTGCAGAAAAAGTAAGCTGGAGATAGCAACCAGTATTTTACAATCGTATCACGAGATTTAAATATTTTCTGATAGCGCAGTTTCTGTGTTATGACAATTTCTATCTGGAAGTATAAAACTGTTCATTCCTTGGATGTGAAAATTTGTATTTTGCTGACACCGCCTAAAATTCATGAAAAGGAGTATATATGTTTATTGATATTACATTAAAAATCACACCAAGCATGATTTCAGATGCCCAAGGGAATGAAAAAAAAGCCCTTTCCGGGCATTTGGGCACACATTTCGATGTTATGAACAAGGAATTTCCTTTGGACTATTTTGAACGGAAGGGCATTCTTTTCGACGTAAGTGGGGTTGTAAATCGTGACATTACACTTTCTGACATTCCGCTGGAGCAGGTGTATCCCCATATGTTTGTAGCCTTTTATACAGGCTTTATTGAGAAAGAAGGCTATGGCAGCTCCAATTATTTTCATGCCCATCCTCAGCTTTCCCATGAACTGATTGAGGCCCTACTGCAAAAAGAAATTTCTATGATTGGGGTAGATTTTGCAGGGGTTCGCCGGGGAAAGGACCATACGTCAACAGATCAGCGTTGTGCCGATCGGGGTGTGTTTGTCGTAGAAAATTTGTGTAATCTTGCCGAAATACTGAAATATGGCACAGGCTTTCAAGCCTACACCAGCCCCATGCATTTTTCCCATATGACAGGGTTGCCCTGTCGTGTGATTGCCCGGGTTTTCTCTTCTTCTGCGGAAAAAATCTAATTGCCATAGGTACAGATTTCTTAAGTGAAAGGTTGCCAAAAATCTAATCTTTTTTATTTTAAAAAACACAACAAATATATGGATTTTAAACATACAATAAAAGCCAAAGGGCATCCTCACAGATACCCTTTTAAGCTTTTATTGGAATTTTTCGCAAGGCTTTACTGCTATACTTCATAATTAACAGCTCTACTGCCGTTTCTTCCGCTGTCTGCCCCATTTTAATATTCAAGTCCGTCTTTAAACAATCCTCCAATGCCCTTCTCCACTCTGCCTTTGAAAAACGTTTGGCTTGGCGCAAATATTCTTTCACTGCAAACTCCCGCAGCTCCAGCTTCGCCGAGATTTCGCTATTCGTCAACCCTTCCTCCGATAGCAATGCGCTGAGAAGAATCATGCGAAACTGCCTTGTAATCAAGGATAATACCATGTATGGAGATTCCTTCAAAAGCAAAAGGCTTCGATAAATAGAAATGGCTTTTTCCGTTTTTTCCTCTGCCACCGCCCGAACCAAATCAAACACCTTGGCCTCCAGCGACGGCGTAGAAACCTCCCTTACATCCTCAAGGGTAATGGTGCCGGAATTCCCTTTGTAAGCAATGAGCTTTTCCGCCTCCCGCAAAATACGCTCCATATCTGATTCAACGGTTTGCAAAAAAAACTGCACCACGCTGTCTGCAATCAAAACACCACTTTTTTTGCATTCTTTTTTCACCCACTGGGTCAATTCCTTTTCCGTTGGGGTTTTAAATTCCACCGCTTCGCCGCTTTTTACCAAGGCCTTATAAAGACGGTTATTTTTTTCCACCTTTTCCTCTATAAAAAGGATACAAACGGTTTCCGGCAAATTGGCAAGATAGGCAATCAGCCGTTCTCCTTCTTCCTTGGCTCCGTTTTTTTGAAAAAATCCACTGTTTCTTATGGTGACCAATCGCTTTTCATTCATAAACGGAAGGGTTTCGGCGGCATCCATAATTGCATTGGCAGTGGCCCGCCTTTCCTCAAAAATGTCATGGTTCATCATTTCTGCCCCCAGGGATAAAATGCATTCTTCCAAGGCTTTTTCATAATTTTTAATCAAATATGTTTCCGGGCCATAAAATAAATAGATGCCCTTAAATTCACCGTTTTTCCATTGCTTCTTTAATTCTTTCATATACTGATTCCCTTTCCCCCACAGCCTCTATCTGATAGCTGCCCTTTGGAGATAATTTTGCTAAAATTGTTCCCTGTATATCCGTTCTATAAACGGATACCCCCACAAGTCGTTCTAAGGTTTCTTCATGGGGATGTCCGTACAGATTATTCTTTCCACAAGAAATGATTACTACTTCCGGAGAAACTGCCTCTAAAAAATCTGACCCACTGGAATTTTTTGAACCATGATGCCCAAGCTTTAGAATGTCTGCCGAAACCTCCATCCCTTCGGAAAGCAGAATACGTTCATCCTCCACTGCCGCATCCCCTGTGAGAAGCACCGTGATTCCTTGATATGTATAGCTTAAAACCAAGGATCCATGGTTATCATTCTTTTCCGTAAATTTCACATTTTCAGGAGGATACAAACAAGAAATCGTTCCATACCCTCCCCAATCGGTGGTATCGCCCTCCTTCACAGTATACAGCATAACCTGCCGTTTTTCCAATATTTCTTTCAACGTGTCCCAGTCCTTCGTGTCTGAATAAGGATAGGAAGACAGATAGAATCCTTTTGTGGGGACATTATCACAAAGCTCAATCACACCTAACATATGGTCGGCATCAAAATGAGTCAAAAAAATCCCTTCTATCTCTTTTATCCCTAAATATTCCAAATAGGGCTGTATTACTTTCACCCCGGTATTTTTCCCAATGTCTGTTCCAAACCATCCTCCGCCATCGACGACTATGGCTTTTCCATCATATGTTGAGATGACTGTGGCATCCCCTTGCCCCACATCCAGAAAAGCTATGGTGTTTTTATGAAGCAATAGTCTGTTTCCAAAAACAGAGAGTCCCAACGCAGCCAATGCACATAAAACTGTTTTTGTATTGCAAAATTTCTTTCCGTAAAAGCTACATAGTCCCAGAAGAAGATAGTATAAGCCGATAAAGAGTATGCTTGGCGCTCCTACTAATACATAACTATTGGGGATAGAAACGGCAGCCAAGGAAACGAGTTCATAGAATTTTAACACAGCATAGGCTCCGCCCGCAGAAATTGCCGCAAGGGGCGGAAAAATCAAGCCTGTTACGCCGGTAAAAAATGCAAAAAAGAGCAAAATACTGCAAAAAGGTAAAATAATCAGATTCACAAAAATTCCAATAAGGGAAATATGAAAAAAATGGTATGCCACAATGGGATAACTAAACAATGAGGCATACAAAGAAAGTATAAAAGACTGCTTTATTTTTCCTTGCATCCCCTTCTCCTTTGAAACCTGCTGCAGGCCCATCCAGATGCCTATGACCGTAATAAAGGATAATTGAAACCCTGCATTCCATAAATATAATGGTTGGAAAAGCAGTATCACAATAGCAGCGATTGCCAGATTATTCAGCATATCACTTTTTCGATAGATCACCCGGCCGAACAATGCAACAGAAATCATGATGACTGCCCGCACAGAGGAAGGTGAAAAGCCTGTAAATACCAGAAAGCCCATACAAAAAACAATGGTAATCAACGCTGCACTGCGTTTTCCCTTCTTTAAGCATTTTTCCACGAAGAAATGAATAAAAAGCATAAAAATAGAAATATGCAGTCCCGAAACACACAGAATATGATTTATGCCTGCTTTTATGTATAACTCTTGCATTTGGGGATCAATATCATCCCGCTCCCCTGTGGCCATTGCTTTCACAATGCCGCTTTCTCTTGCCGGCAGCACCGTGTCAAATACATCAAAAACCTTTTCCTTTTGCTTTTGTAAAACAACGTTGAAGCCGTTAGACCGCCCTACCTTTACAGCTTCCTCCGGAAACATTTTATAATCAATGCCTTTTGTTTTTAAGTATAATTGTTCACCATAGCTTCCCGGGATTGTTTTGGGATTTAAGGCCAGTATTTCGCCGGAAAGCAAAATAATGTCCCCGATTTGAAACTGCTCCTCGCCGCTCCAGATGGCATAGAGCTTTAACGTTTTGCTCTCGGCGTCCTCTAAAGGATTTTCTAAGCGGAGAAAGAGTTTTTGTTTCCCTGCGGCTGTTTTCCCCTCCTCCAAAACCATACCTTCATAGTTGCTGAGAGTTTCTCCGGCCAATGAGGGAAAGGAAGTTTTCATGGAGCTACCCGCCAAAAAAAATCCCATTAACAATATCGCCAAACTGGAAATCATCAACCCGATCCGCCTTTTCATCACAAAACATGAGATTGATACTATGGATAAAATAAAAAAGACTAGGCATATCTGCATGGATATACCTAATCTCATATAAATACCATTTATCATGAACATCAAAGCCCATAGGGCTGGCCTTTTTATTTTCATAGTCCTAATCTTCAGCAGCTGCTTTTAAGCTTTTGACAGCTACAAAGGGCGTGCTAAAATCGATATGTCCCTTGAATGCCTCTACCTTTTCTCCTTCAATTAAAAACTGTACCTTTTTCACATTCTCCAGTTCAGACAAGGAATTTACAATGGAGTAGATGGTCAGAAGCTCTCCTGTGGAACCGCCATTATGCTTTGTAACAAATTCCTGACTCAAATTTACATAGCAAACACCATCACTGGTTGTAGTTACATCCATAATTTTTGTTTCAACGGGTATGGTTTCGTAGTTCCCCTTTTCCTTGGGCCCGGCAATCAACTGCTCTAAAACTGTTTTTTCCCGGGGTTGATTGGTATTTACTTCCACCACGCGATCCTCCACAATCAAATCCGTAGCGTCCGCATTGGAAAAATACAGTTTTAAAATGGCATATTCCGTTGTGGTGGCAGAAACAATGGGGTCAATCAGCACATTTTGCCGGTTCATTTCCCCGTATTCTTCACCATTATTGGATTGCAGGGGTACCCCCGCAACTGTAATCATAACAGAATCTACAAAATCTAAGGAGGTTAATGACCACACAATGGAGGTACGGCAAATCACCTCGTCCACATTGCTCAAACCATAATAGGCAGAATTAAAATCAATGGTAGCTACGGATTCCACCGTTTTTACCGAGAGGATTTCTAAATTTTCAGGAATGGTTGGTTTGATTCCATCCGTCTTGACGCCGCCCCGTAAATCCCCCAAAACCACCTGAATCATATCCTCACGCTTGCCTGTTTCAATTTCTATTTCTGTGGCTTTCATTTTTCCATTGGCACTCATATAATAAAGTTCCGTTGTACGATCCCCATTGTCAAAAAACTGGTTTTTTACAAAAAGCCCCACCGATATCAAAATCAGTAACCCCATTACTGCAATGAAAAAAATGGAAATTATCTTTTTCAGCTTCGTCAAAATACTGCCTCCTTCCTTCTCGTTTCAAAAAGTATTTATGATATACTCTGGCGAATAGGAATCCGCACCAAAATGGTGGTGCCTTCCTCTTCTTTGCTGTATACCTTGATGCTCCCATTATGCATCATAATGGTGCTATGGGTGATAGAAAGACCCAAACCGGTTCCGCCCGTCTCTCTGTCTCTGGTTTTATCCACACGATAAAATCGTTCAAAAATTCTTCCCACCTCATCATCAGGGATGCCGATACCCGTATCTGCAACGCTGATAAATACATTTTGATGATCCGCATCCAGTTTAACTTCAACTTCACCGTTATCAGGTGTATATTTAATTGCATTATCCACCAAATTGGCAATGGCCAAAGTCAGCTTCATGGCATCCACGGTTGCCGTAATCGGTTTCTCTTTTTCATAATGGATTGTGATATTTTTTTCTTGTGCCAAGGGCTGCAGCCTTTTGATGATATCCTCCAGCATCTCCCCTAAATCCATTTCTTTAAAATTCAAAGGGATTTCTTTTTGGTCCAGCTTTACCAAGGTTAATAAATCATTGATAATGGCTGTCATTCGATCCACTTCAGAGTTGATGTCGTGCAAAAATTCAACATACATCTCTTTCGCCACCTCTTCCTGTAGCAAAATGGATTCACTTAAAACCTTAATGGAGCTTAAAGGTGTTTTTAGCTCATGGGAAACATTGGACACAAACTGCTGTCTTGTGGATTCTACCTTTTCCAACTGATCTGCCATTTGGTTGCAAGCCAATGCCAAATCTATCATTTCATTATGGATTTGAGAATGCACCTGCACCCTTTGTTCAAAATGCCCCTCAGACATTTTCTGAATGACCTTGATTATTTTTTTAATGGGTTCCGTAAAAATTTGAGACATGATAATCATCATAATAATGACAATAATGGCAAGTCCCGCTAAAAGTAAATTCCCCTTTTTTGCAATATTTCCCACGGTGTCTGAAATATCCTTTAAATCGTCCGATACCAAAACCACCCCAACACGGTTATTGTTGTTTCCGGAAATAGAAACTGCGGCATAAACCACACTGTTTTCCTGCACTCTGGCAATATCTTTATTTCCCAAAGCTTCAATGACTTCGGAAATCAAGACCGTTTTTCCAACTTCACTATATCCCGTATCGTAAACCACCATACAGGAAGCATCCAGAACCAAAACACGAAAATCATATTCTTGGCTCATATGGAGCATCGTTTCCTCAAGGGAGTCACGGTCCTCCTGATCATACATATATTGATGGGATGTAATCTGTCCGGAAATCACATTGGCTTGACTAAGCAATTCCTTTTTTCTTTCCTCTATGAAATAATCCTGTACGGAATGCAAAATCGTACTTGCAATTAAAAGCAGAGGAACAATGCCCACCACAACATATGTGGCCAAAAGCACCCATCGGAGGCTTAGAAAATGCACCTTCTTTTTTTTGACTGCCGGCTCTTTGTTTTTAATTAAAATAATAACCAACTCCCCATTTTGTAAAGATATATTTGGGTTCACTGGGATTTACTTCAATCTTTTCTCTCAAACGGCGCACATGAACATCCACCGTGCGTACATCCCCGGGATAATCATATCCCCATACAGTATCCAACAGCTTTTCCCGGCTGTAAACCTTCCCTGGATTTTCCATCAAAAGCTCCAGCAGGTCAAACTCCTTTGCGGTTAAATTAATTTCTTTATCTTGAACGAAAACACGCCTGCTGTCATAAGAAAGCTCCAAATCTCTGGCTTTCAAAATATTTTTTGCTTCCCCCTCTGCGGGGCCTTTTTTTACGCTGCGGCGTAAAATGGCTTTAATTCTCGCTTTCAGTTCTAAAATATTGAAGGGCTTCGTAATATAATCATCGGCACCGTATTCCAGCCCCATAATTTTATCCATATCCTCTCCCTTTGCCGTAACCATAATAATCGGCACCTGAGAAAATTCTCTTGACTGCTGACAAACCTGGAGGCCATCCATCTTGGGCAGCATAACGTCTAACACAACCAAGTCAAAGCTTGTACTTTTAATTAACTGGAGCGCCTCCTCGCCATCATAAGCGGGGGTAACCTCCATACCATCCTGTTCCAAAGAAAACTTGATGCCTTTTACAATGAGTTTTTCATCATCCACAACCAAAATATGATATGCCATAATACCCTCCTAATTTATTCAGCTACAATATACGCTTTCATCTGATTCAGCTTTTTTAAACCAATACCAGAAACATTTACGATTTCCTCCGTCCCAAGAAAAGGGCCGTTTTGTTCTCTATATGCTATAATTCTTTCCGCAAGCTTTTCTCCCACGCCGGGTAATGCTTCCAAGGTATCTTGGTCAGCCGTATTAATATTAATTTGTCTTATTGTGCCCGGCAAGTGCAAAGTGTACTCCCCCTGCCACCTGGTTTCGAGGGCGTGTATTGTGGTGGCTTCCCCCATATGCAGGGTGTCTCTTCCTTCAAATGAAATAAATCCTAGTCCCGGCAGAAAAAGTATTACCACCAGTAAAAGAAGTTTCAGTCCTTTTCTTTGATTGCACAATTTTTCTTGTTTTTTATTCAAGTTTTACAAAACCCCTTTTTTCCTGCCCATTCCTTTGGTATAATTGGAAAGTATATGTAAAGCTATCGCTTTCAAAACGCTTTATATCTGCGCTGTATGGAGTAACTATATTCTATCACAAAAAGAAACAGCAATCAAAAGAATGCTTTCTTCCTAAAATTTCAATACTTCTATCAAGGAAATTTGCAGAAACGAACCTTCGCTTTTTCAATACTTTTTTATTCTAACATATATTCCCTAAAAATTAAAGTTATATAGGAGAGGTCAATGAAACAATCAGTTCTTATTATGATACTATGCGTTTGTCTTACCGCACCAAGCTTCACTGCTTTCGGGCAGCCCTTAGAAGAAAAAAATACCCCAACGGAGGAAGCTGTCAAGCCGGAACTTAACAGCGATGCGGCCATACTGATGGATGCAACCACCGGGGAAATTTTGTATGAAAAGAACAGCAAAAATAAAATGTTTCCCGCAAGCATTACAAAAGTGATGACGGTGCTTTTGGCATTGGAAAACGGAAACCTAAATGATACCCTAACCTTTTCACATGATGCTGTATACAGCATTGAGCCGGGCAGTGCCCATATCGCCATGCAGGAGGGCGAGCAGATCACCCTTGAGCAGGCCCTTTATGGCATTTTACTGCGCTCTGCCAATGAAGTATCCAATGCCGTTGCCGAATATGTGGATGGCTCCACCACTGCCTTTGCGGAGCATATGACAAAGCGGGCAAAGGAATTAGGCTGTGAATCCACAAATTTTATCAATGCAAATGGGTTATTTGATGAAAACCATTATACCACTGCGTATGATATGGCACACATCGCCAAGGAATTGCTAAAGCAAGATGTCTACAAAACCATGATGAGTACGACTTACTATGAAATTCCACCCACCAACCTGCAGTCTGAAATTCGGTATCTCCATGGTCAGCATCAGATGCTGAACCCCAATTCAATTTATTATTATGAATACGCCACCGGCGGGAAAACAGGATATACCTCCGAAGCCTTGAATACATTGGTAACCTTTGCAAAAAAAGGAGATACCCAGTTGATTGCCGTTGTTTTCAAATGCAATGGTGCCGAGCATTATGTAGACACAAAAGCTTTATTTGAATATGGATTTACAAACTTTCAAACAGCAAAGGTTTTATCTGCCGCGGAGTTCGCGAAAACTGTAGACGTGGTTGAAATTTATAAAAAGAAAACATCTTCTTTGGGAAAAATTACCGTTGCACCCCAAGAAGATGTGTATCAAACCATAGCTGTCAGCAAAAGCTTATCCGATATTCAGGTTGACGTAAATTTACCGGAAACTGTATATGCGCCTGTTACTGCGGGGCAAGAGGTGGGAACCCTTGCCGTGAAAGCGAATCATGAAGTCCTTGCTACCGTTCCCCTGTTTGCCCAAGCTTCCGTTGCCGAAACACCAGCAGAAACCCGGTCGTTGCAAGAAAAAGAAGCAAAAATAAAAATTTTAAAGATGGGCGGCCTTATTTTTCTGGGAATTCTTCTTGTATTTACCATACTGTTTTGTATCGGCCGTATTGCAAGGCATCTAAAAAGAAAAAAACGCAGAAAGAAAAGAGCTGCCATGCGTAGAAGAAACCACAGAAATTACAGCAGAAGCCCTAGATAGCCCTGTTTCCAGTTAAGCTTTCGTAAAAAGGCGCATAGAACAGATACGAATTCGTATTTTTCTATGCGCCTTTTGTCTTGCCAGACTTTTTTGTTCAAGGAATGGATTGAAGCAATATAAAATGAGCAATCCTCCTATTTTTTATGTTCCTTCCTTTCTTGAAAACGGCTTGCCTAAAAGTATTTCTTCCTGCTATCTGCATAAATCATAGCGTTCCTGTAATAAAAAAAGAGCAGATTAACTCTGCTCTTAGAGTTTGCTTCAGCCTATCTTAATACACGTCTTGCTGTAACATAAGTATTTGCGCTATAGCTGCTACTTAACGATGTAACAGTAACGCCATACGCAGCTCCGTCGGTGGAATGAATATAGTTTCCATCCCCCATATAAATACCTACATGGCTGATTCTGCTATTTCCGCCGACGTTAAAGAAAACCAAATCCCCCGCCTGCAAATTAGACTTTAAAACTTCAACCCCGTTGGAAGCCATGGAGGAAGAAGATCTGTTTAACGTGATGCCAAAGTTTCTCATAACAGAATACACAAAGCCGGAGCAATCAACGCCTCTATTTAAATCTGTGCCGCCCCAAGCATAGGGTGTGCCAATAAATTGCTTCGCATAAGATACAACCTCGGCGCCTTTAGAGGACGCATTGGATCTTGTGGTACGTTCCCCTTTCCGTACAGAAAGGAACTCTGCACTCACATAGCCCTTTACACCGCCATCTGTAACAATTCGGATCCATTCCTGTCCCACACGGTCAATGGACACTTCTGTGCCATAAGGCAGAACCTCCAAGACAACAGAAATCAAAGAAGCTTCTTTGCGCAGTTTCACCCCTGTTGCGGCAGTTACCACACCATATGTATTTTCAATTTCCTGACCGGCATTTTCGGCAGAAACGGCAGCAATGGCAGTTACTTTTGTAATCATTTCGCCAGAAATATAATCTTTATGAACATAGGCGGTTTCTCCTTGAAAGGAGATGCGATACCAGTCACCGCTTTGACCGGTTACCACTACACCCTCGCCTTCCTGCAATTTGCCTACAGCCTGACCGGAAGCGGAGGGTGTTTTTCGCACATTCACACCACTTTCCGTAGCTACTGCATCGGTTTTTGTCAGCTCAAAATAATCACCAGAAACAAAGGCCTTGTCCCCTTCATAGGAAATTTGGTACCAATCACCGCTTTTTCCCACTACCGTATATTCAGAGCCTTTCTCTATTTTACCAACAACATCAGCTTGAGCGCTGGCTTCACTTCTTATATTGACCGCCGTATCGGTAGCTTGTCCCGCGTCTGCGGCAAAAGCAACCCCAGAAACAGCCATAACCATTGATGTTGTAACACAAACCAGCTTCATAGCCTTGGAAATTATCATAACAGATTCTCCTCCGTAATTCATCAAATCAAATTGTTACATAATTGTTAACATTAGTATATAGAATATTAATATTCTTGTCAACTCAATTCTTTATAAAAACCCATATTTTTTCCAGAAATCCTAAAATTCCTGTAATCTCAGATCTTATTACGGAAAAATATTTACATATAGAAGTTTTAAAATTTTTTTAAGCTGCAGCAGACCATAATTTAGACAACCCTTTCCGTGCAAGGCAAAAAAATGACCGCCAGCAAGCTGACGGTCTTACATCTACATACCTATTTAAAATACGCTTTATACCATTTTCCAGCTTTGTGCTTCTGCTTGCAGCTCCACCATGGTATGATATATTCCCTTCGTTTCAAGCAATGCCTCGGGTGCCCCCTGCTGTGCTACAACGCCTTCGTTTAACACAACAATTTTGTCTGCACCGGCAACCGTACGCATACGGTGGGCAATGATCAGTACCGTTTTCCTGCGAATCAGCCGGGAAAGGGCTTCTTGAATTTTGGATTCATTGCCAACGTCCAGGGAGGCCGTTGCCTCATCCAGCAAAATGATGGGAGCATCCTTCAAAAATGCCCGGGCAATGGAAATTCTTTGCCGCTCTCCGCCGGAAAGCTCGGAGCCGTTCTCACCGATTAAAGTGTCCCAGCCTTGGGGCAGTCTTTCGGCAAATTCATCGCAATGGGCTAGTTTCGCAGCTGTAATAACCTCTTCCTCCGTCGCATCCTTCCGACCGATGCGGATATTTTCTAAAACAGAATTATTGAACAGCGTAACCTCTTGAAAAACAATGGAGTACAAAGACAATAAATGCTCGGGGTCAATTTGTGAAATATCCATACCGCCTACGGTAATTTTGCCCTTTGTAATATCCCAAAAGCGGGCGGCCAGTCTGGAAACCGTGGTTTTTCCTCCTCCGGAGGGGCCGATCAATGCCGTCACTTCCCCCTGCTTTGCAGTAAAGGAAACATCTCGGAGCACTTGCTCTGCTTCTTGATAGCCAAAGCCCACATGGTCAAATACAATGTCATATCCTTGATTGCTTAACTGCGTTATACCTGTCTGTACGGGATGAGATAAAATATCGTTCATGCGCTCACACTGTACATCACTGGCAATCATCGCGGCAAGGTTTTGTAAAGACATCTGCAGTGGATCATACAAGCGTGAAACAAGCAATAAATACATAAAAAACGTTAGTATGCTGATACTGCCTTCCCTAAGCAAAACACCGCCAACCAAGGCCACCGTGGCAATGCCAAGCTTTAAAATCATTTGGGCCGATGCAACAAACACCGCCGTACCAAGCTCCGTAATAACGGCCCGTTTTTCCACCATTTTTATTTTTTCATCCAGCCCCTGCAAATATGTTTCTTCCGCATTGTTTGCGCGCAAATCCCTCACGGATTCCAAGCATTCCTGAATGCCATCTGCGCAGGCCATTTTCACTGCCATTTGCTTTTTATTTAAAGAAAATTGCACCTTCGACGAAAATAAGACAACGCCAAAGGCAATGGGCAAAACCCACAATGCGGCCAAAGCCATGCGCCAATCGGAAAAAAACAAACCGATGGCAACCAAGGTTGTAGAAATGACAGAACCAATGAGCTGCGGAATCCAATGGGAGGAGGCCGTTTCCAACTGGGCACAATCCGCCATAATGGTACTGGTCAAATCACTCAAATCTTTTTTCCCAAAGAAGGATAAAGGCATTTTGCGCAGTTTTTCGGCAAGTGTAATTCTTCTTATGCCGCTTTCCGTATAGGTTGCAAAAAAAGTTGCATTATATTGAAAATACGTCGTTATGAAAACGATCGCCAAGCATAAAATCGTGCCGATAATGTAAATCCTGGCTTTGCCGGCAGGAACACCCCCGCCCATTAAATCTGATGTCAAAAAAAACAATAGAGCAATGGGCAGCATTAATCCTATATTAGAAAAAATACAAGTGATGCACGCACGAACCATATCCTTTGCGCCCTTCTCTGAAAGGGCATATTTCCGCTGTAAATAGTTAATCATTTGTTCCACCTACCTTCCATTGTGCGGCCCGGTTATATTCCTGCCACATCTGAGCATAAAGACCGGATTTTTCAACCAACTCCTCATGCTTGCCATATTCGCATATTTTTCCATCCTGCAAAACAAAGATACGGTCGACGCCGGTAACCGTAGAGAGGCGATGGGCAATCATAATCACCGTTTTCCCCTTGGAGAGCAAGGAAAAAGCTTTTTGCACCTTCGCTTCATTGTCGGGATCGGCAAAGGCAGTTGCTTCATCTAAAATTAAGATGGGGGCATTTTTCAGCATCACTCTGGCAATGGCAATACGCTGCTGTTCGCCGCCGGAGAGATAGACACCTTTTGTGCCAATGACCGTGTCTATGCCATCGGGAAATTTTGCAATAATATCATCACACTGGGCGCCATGCAGTGCCTTTAAAACCTCTTCTCTTGTGGCCTCCGGCTTCCCAATACGAACATTATCAAAAATGGAGGCCTTTAAAAGCTTGCTGTCCTGAAATACAAAGGAGACAATATCCATCAATTCCTTTTTCGGAATGTCTTTTACATTGATCCCTCCGATGGAAACCTCACCTTTTGTTGTATCCCAAAATCGGGCGATCAAGCTTGCAAGGGTAGTTTTCCCTCCGCCGGAAGGCCCCACAAAGGCAATATGCTCGCCGCTTTTTATTTCTAAATGAATATCCTCCAAGACATTTCTTTTTGCATCTTTATAGCGGAAGGAGACCTCTTTTATGGAAATGGAATTATCCTTTGGCTTCTTCGGAGTTGCCGTTTCAGGCAAGGGCTGTATTCCAAACACGCTTTCAATTCTTTGCAGTGCATCGGCAACGATCATTTTATTTTCACTGGCATACATAATTTTATTCAGCGTTACTGTGATGATTGGCGTAATAATGATATAGAAAATTAAATTCAATAAAAATGTGTTTGTTACTCCATCTTTTGCGATGAATAACGCCGCTGCAATCAAAACCGCAAACACGCCATTGATAGCAGTGGTATAGCAAAGCATGGGAAATCTTAATTCCTTTGTATAGGCAACCACCCATTTTTCATAGTTTTCAATGGCGGCTTTAAAACGCTTAAATGAAAAAACTGATTGGCCGAAGGTTTTTACAACAGGAATACCCCGCACATACTCCACAGCCTCGTTTGACATTTGATCAAGGGAATTTTGATACTGTTCCATCCTGTTTTTCATGGAAGACCCCGTCATAGTAAACATAATGAAAAAGGCAATGAGCACGGGAATCAAACTGAGCAAGCCTAGCTTCCAATCAAAATAAATCAGCAGGCATAATAGCCCCACAGGCGTTGCAATCGCCCCAAAGGTATCAGGGAGCTGATGGGCCAAAAAGGTTTCCGTGGCCGCACTGGACTCATTGACAATTTTACGCATTTTTCCGCTGCCGATACCATCCATAAATCCCAACGGCAGTGTGGTAATATGGTGCATTGCCTTTGAACGAATATTTGACTGCACTCGAAATGCCGCAATATGAGAACACAATAATGCAACAATATAAATGACCATGGAAAGCACCGCAAAAAATACTGCCATCCAACCATTATGCACAAGGTTTACGGCTTGGTCAAAATTTGGTGCAACCTCCAAAACCTCTTTGATGAACTTCCATATGTATACAAATGGTACAAGGGCCACAAGGGCGCTGGCGGTGGAAAGCACACAAGATGTCATCGTTAGGTACTTAAATTTTCCTGCAAATTGAAACAATTTATTTAAATCTGATTGTTTTTTCAAAGAATACCCCTCTTTCTATTCATTAGCAAAGGCTAACTTTTATTTTCTATTTTAACAATACATCAGCCAACAAGTAGATTTTACTTCTGATGGAGAAAAGCTTCCGCTCCGTTTATGCAGTTTATAAATCCAAAAAGACACTTTTCAATGATTTAGCTCTGGGTAAAAAAATCAAAAAACTTCCCTTCTGTTTCCTTTGAAAGGGCATAAAACTCCGCCACCCTTCCTTGTTTAAAACGCAAAATATGAGAGCAGCACCGGACGATCAATTCTGGATCATGGGTAATCATAAACACTGTTTTTTTCCCCTGTAAGGAGCGCAAAAGTTTGGCTGTTTGCTCCATATGGCGAAAATCAAGGCCGCTGGTGGGCTCATCAAAAATCAAAAACTCCTTGTCTGCCAAAATTGCCGATGCAATGGCGACTCTTTGCTTTTGCCCGCCGGAAAGGGATAAGGGATGGCGTTGGCACAAATTTTCAAGCCCCAAATCAGCCAGAACGCCTTTAATCTTTTCCTTATTTTCCCCTTCCATTCCAAGCCGGATTTCCTCCTCCACGCTTTCGCAAAACAACTGATGATTCACATCCTGCATGACCAAATAGCTTTTTTCAAGCATTTTTCGCCGTCCGTAAAGGGCACTGTGAAACAATACCTTCCCCCGGAATCCTTTTTCCAGCCCGCAAAGGCATCTGGAAAAGGTGGATTTTCCGGCACCATTTTCTCCGATTACCGCAATCAAGCTACCCTGAGGGAGTGTCAACGCAGGTATGCTTAAAATAGGTATATCTTCCATAGAGAAGTAAAAATCCTTTAGCGTAAATTCTTCTGCGCCGTAGCTTGGGGGTTTTGTACTATGCAGCGCCTCCATGGAAAGGGACCGAAGTCCCAATTCTCTGATTTTTATCGGCGAAAACTCCAGAAAGGCTGATATGGGAATATCGAAAGCAATTTTTCCCTCTGCCATGTAAACAACTCTGTCACAGATGTCCTTTAACCAATAAAGGCGATGTTCCGCAATCACGATAGTTTTTCCCTCTGCTTTCCATGCAAGAAGGGTCCTGCGTAAATCCCCAATGGCAGGCATATCCAAATTTGAAGTAGGCTCATCCAAAACAAAAACCGCGGGCTCCATGGCGGAAACAGAGGCACAAGCAATCTTTTGCTTCTCTCCTCCAGATAGTTGAAAAATATTTCGTCCTAGCAGATTTACGGCATTCAATTTTTCTGCCGCCTCCGCCACCCTCTCTTTGATCAATGGCGACTCCAAGCCCATGTTTTCGCAGCCAAAGGCAATTTCACTGGTGGTATCCACGCAGAAAAATTGGCTTCTGGGATTTTGAAAAACGCTTCCTACGTATTTTGCCGTTTCATAAAGCTCCGCCTTCGTGACATCCAACCCATTGATTACAACACTTCCCGAAACAGTCCCCTCATAATAATGAGGAATCAGCCCATTCAAAAGCCGTGTGACTGTTGTTTTGCCGCAGCCGGAACCCCCGCATAAAAGCACACACTCTCCCTCCTTGATCTGCAAGGAAATATCTTCTAGTATACAAGCCTCCGTGTTGGCATAGGTAAAGCTGACATTGTTCATTTCTATCATTTCACACCTCATAAAACACCAAATTTTGAAAGAATCAGCATAAAATAAGCGGTGGCGCACAACAAAAAAACCACCCAATCCTGCATATGAAACCCAATTTCACATACGTTCGTGCGTTTCACAGTTCCGCCAAGCCCTCTTGTTAAGGCGGCCGCCGACAGCTCTTCTCCAATTTTTACAGAACAGCTTAACAGGGGAACCAAACGATATTCCAGCATCTTGCTCATATTTTTACCGCCAAAAACAATGCCCCGCATACGCATGGCTTGATTGATGCATCGAAATTCATCCCCTACTGTAGGGAAAAAGCGGAACATGACAGATAAAGGGATAATAATTTTTTCGCTGATATGCATTTTTTGCATAGCGGCAGTAAATTCACTGACCGTTGTTGAAGAAACCACATAAAATCCCAGCAAAATGCTGGGCATAAACCGAGTTATAATACCAGAGGTGCCTAAAATAAAAAAGTTTAATATCCCCCTTGTCTGGGGCGTAACAAAAATAAAAATAACATACATGGCCAAATAAAGTATGGCATAGCGAAGGGCCGCTTTTCTTCTCTTTGCCGCAAGCAGTAAAAGAAAGGGTAAAAAACACAAAATGACAGAAATTGCAGAAAATACAATGCCGCCGAACCCTGATTTTTGCCCTGCTCCGCCAAGAACAAAAGTTGTCATGGCTATCAATAGCAGAAGCTTGGTCCTCGGGTCGAAGACCAAGCCACGCTTTTCTACCGTTGCTTGTAAAACATTTGCTCTCATTACACAATTCCCGCCTTAATAAAGTGCTTTTTCATGACGCTTTTGCCAATCAATCCACCGATGATACCACATACAAAACAGGCGGCAAGCAATGTAGGAAACATCCAAGGAGGCAGTAAGCTTGTCAACGCATCAATATATTCCTGCCCAAAATCCTGCCTTGTTGAAAAATACTTCTCACTATTTGTAAAAAGAGGAATAAAATTTCCCCACATCCAAATGCTGAATACGCCATGGGTAAGAACCGCTTTCCCAGCACTTTGGTACTTTCCGCTTTTATATATCATTTCGGCGATGAAACCCGATATCGCTCCTACGATGATGGAATAATATCCCATACCTGTCAAAAGCATCAAAATTCCCATAATCAAGCTCATAATCAAAATCATGCCAAATTTCTTTACCTTTGTCAGAAAAAGCATAAAGGGAATTCCCCCGATGAGCGGCCCTATCACGCAAATGAGCGGCATGAAAATGGGAATATATCCAAGCATGGCAATGGCAAAAATAATAATGAAATAGATTGCAGAAAAAATACCAATATTGATTAAATCCTTACCCATTAATTTTTCGTTTTTCATAGTTCTCTCCTTTTATGTAATGCATTGTTCCTTTCGCCAGTCTCCGCATTTGCGGCCCCCCTGGTATCTAACCATGAAAGCCTCAATTTTTATCTTCTGCAAATCAATCTTGTCTATCAGAATAAAATCTTCCATTGGTTTTTTGCATGGTTTTACCGATTGCCCGCATCCCGCAAAGCCTGCGCCGTCACAAGGTAAGAAACCATACTCCGGAAGCATTCTCTTCTCTCCCCCTTCTTTTTTAATATTAAAATAGAAACAACAATATGTTAGCCATAACTAACTTAAAGTCAAAATATTTGCCCTAAAATAAGGGCTATATATTTTTATTCTAAAGCGTAAACCTCTCAAACTCCGCTCCAAATAGAACGAATTTGGCTCCAAAAGGACACATCTATTTCTTTTCGAGTAAATAAAAAATGCCGTTTCCAGAGAAACCCCTCTATCGACATTTTTTATGTTCCCATAATTTGTTTTCTGCTCATAAAAATATGGCAGTTTTTCTAAAAATCTTGGTTATATCATTCCCAAGGAAAAGTCCTCATACTGTGCGTTTCGATATTCGTTGGGCGCCATACCCATAACATTTTTGAAGGCATATGCAAATTTACTGCCATTGTCATAGCCGTATTTTCCTGCAATCTCCAAAACCGTACAATCCGTTTGCCGCAGAAGCCTTGCCGCGGCCTGCATCTTTTGGGTGCGAATAAAGGTATAGACGGAAACACCATACACGTCCTTAAAGCTGTTTTTTAGAGCTGTTTGAGACACATGAAAAATTTCCGCCAGCTCGGATATGGTAACATGACTATCCATATGCTCCGTTAAATAATTGCAAATATTCTTTGCCAAGGTAACTCTGGATTTTTTGACACTTCGCTTACACGTCTCATTTTCAGAAAGATTTGTGTTACATAAATAGAGCATCAAGTCTAAGACCTTTATTTTAAAAAGCGCTTTACGCATCTGCTCTGGAACGTTATATAATTCTGAAAAAATATTTTCCAAAGTCTTTGTGGCCCGGGCCACAAAGCAGGGGCTGTCTTTACAAAAAATTTCGCCTAAATCTCTGGGCCTTACATTTACCCCCTCTAAGAAGCTAGACATACACAAGGGGGCTTTTTCCAAATCAATCATCACGGATATTCCATGATAATGGCTCAGTGGAAAATATGATTCATGAGGGGATTCTTCTTTTTTATTTACCGAAATATCGCCCTGACTTAAATAGAGAAATTCATCATGAAACTCAAATTCTATGCGACCCTCCCGGCAATGGTTGATTTCTATAAAATCTCCCTGGGGAGTATCCTCCACAAAGCACCTTCTGGCATGGACTTCGTTATAAATAAGTGCAATGCCCGGAAATACCTGATAGCAGGTCATCAGCACCGGCCCGGTGGGATCCTCTAATTTATACACAATTTGATCTTCCGTACGGGAAACGATCTGTACGGCGCAGCCAAATAGATTCTTTTCTTTTTCAGTGGCAGTCATTCCTTTCACCTCGCAAAAGCTTCCTATTAAGATGCATTCCTTCTTTGTTTTAGATAGGAATGATTCATACAAACATAGTCACAGACCGAAATCTGTTTGTTCTATCGTAATTTGGTTAGTTGAAACTAATTATATCCTATGTTACGCTGTTTATAAAACGATGTCAAGCCCGAGACTTCCTCTGTAAGTGTAATAAAAATAGGAAGGCTTTTGAAACCTTCCTAAATCACTGACGTGTAAAAATTTTTACACCCAAACGCAGCCGAAAAACAAACTTATGGTAATAAATTTTGCATATCCTTCAAGCTGATCAGCAGGGTCGAGGTATTATGCAGCAACGCAGAGGTGGTTGGCTGAATCAATCCGCCCAGGCCCAGCAAAATCAAAGCCGCATTGATGCCCACAATTGCCCGATAATTATATTGAATTCGTTTTTGCAGGCAATTACTTAATTGCTTCAGCTTGACAACCTCGTATAAATTATCTGCGGCAATGGTAACATCAGCAATTTCTCTGGCAATTTCCGCACCATCACTGATTGCGATTCCAATATCCGCCGCCGACAGCGCAGGGGAATCATTGATGCCGTCTCCAATCATAATAACTGTTTTTCCGGCCTTTTTTTGTTCCTCTACGAATTTTGCTTTATCCTCCGGCAAAACCTCTGAATAATACTGATCTACCCCAACCTTTTTCGCAACGGCGGCGGCAGTTCTTTCGCTATCCCCTGTCATCATAACAACAGTTTTTATACCTTGCTTTTTCATCTCCCGCACAACGTCTGCCGCCTCTTCCCGCAAGGGGTCTTCGATGCAAATAACTGCAGACAACACATGATCGATGGCCATATACAGATGGGTATATTCCGGCGACAATGCATCGAATTGCATTTGATGGGCCGGTAAAATTTCACTTTCCTCATCCTCAAATACAAAATGATGGCTGCCGATTACCACCCGCCTTCCATCAATATAAGAAGTAATGCCGTGGGCAACAATATACTCTACCTTTGAATGCATCTCCTCATGCTCCAGCCCTTTTTCTTTGGCAGCGTACACCACAGCTTTAGCCATGGAATGGGGAAAATGCTCTTCTAAGCAAGCGGCAATACGAAGCATTTCATCGGCCGTTCCTTCCCCAAAGGGAATAACCTGTTTTACTGTCGGTCTTGCTTTTGTCAAGGTTCCCGTTTTATCAAACACAATGGTGGTAGCCTCTGCCATGGCTTCAAGGTATTTACCGCCCTTTACCGTAATATTGTAATAGCTTGCTTCCCGAATGGCAGATAATACAGATATGGGCATAGCCAGCTTTAACGCACAGGAAAAATCCACCATAAGCACCGTGGTAGCTTTTATCACGCTTCCGGTCAAGGCCAAAGCCCCGAGGGAGCCCAGCAAAGTATAGGGCACAAGCTTATCTGCCAAATGCTCCGCCTTGCTTTCCGCTTTGGATTTCAGCTTTTCCGAATTTTCAATCATTTTAACAATTTTTTCATAGCGTGTTGCCCCGGAAGCGGCCTTTACCTGAAGGATAATTTCTCCTTCCTCCAAAACAGTGCCGGCATATACATAGCCGTCAGCTTCCTTCTTGACAGGCAACGGTTCTCCCGTTAAGGAAGCCTGATTTACCATAGCCTCCCCGGAAAGCACCATACCGTCAAAAGGTATGATATTGCCCATACGAACTAATACGCAATCGCCTTTTTGAATATCGGCGGTGTCCACAAGAATTTCCTGCCCGTCCTTCACTAGCCACGCTTTGTTTGTGTTCAGGGACATACTTCTGGCCAAATCGTTGACTGATTTTTTATGGGTCCAATCCTCCATAATTTCGCCGATTCCCAACAAAAACATAATGGAACCCGCTGTATTATATTCGCCCCGTACCATGGAAACACCAATGGCAATGGCGTCCAGCACAGAGACCTCAATACGCCGCCTCAGTAAGGCACGCACTCCTTTTCTCATGTATCCCATGGAGCGGAACCCAACAAAACTGGCTCTGATGGGTGCCGGCATGAAAATTTTAAACAAAAAGCGGAACATGACCTTAGTCACAAGTTTTTCAAAATTTTCCGCATTTAACTGGCGCCCCGTATTCCCAACAAAGGGTTTAAATTTTTCTGCTTTTACATAAGCAAACCCTCTGAGGGAAGATAAAACCTCTTTTCTGCTCCCAGTGTAGGTAATGGTCAGACCCGATGTGCGTTCATACACCTTCACAGAAATAATATTTTTTTGCGACTGAAAATAATATTGCAGCAAATCCGCCTGTTCATAGGTCATACGGGTTTGAGGAATTTGTATTCTAATTCGCCCTTTTATTTCATGCTGTATTTTAAATTTCACAGCTACACCTCCAAAAAAACGGAGCTGTCCTTTATTCACAGCTCCGCACAAAATGTATCCTTACAGTTCATTTTTCTCATCAGAATCCTCTTCCAATGCACAAGCCTCTTCCATTCTGCCTTCATTGATCTGGTTTGCCTCCGCAAGAATGTCTTCTGCATTTTCCTGAACGGTAACAGCTGTTTTCATGACGCCTTCTTTCATACGCAGTGCTGCCGCTAAACTATTCACATATACTTTTTTTGCATCCTTGCTTGCAAGAATTTTAATTCCGGCGGTACCAAATAAAACACCGCCTGCAAAAAAAATACCTTTTTTAACATTAGAATTTTCTAAAAACTCAAACATAATAAAACCTCCTCATCATTTATGCTTATAACCTGTATAGATTACCATAAGTAAACTGCAAACTAAAACCCAAGCCCAAAACCTATGCTGTTTCAAAGCGATCCCTTCTTTCTTCCTGCATATTCATAAAATGGCGTTTGAATTCAGTCAGCATATTTTGTAATTTTTATTTATAGTAGCAGTGTTAAATTCAGTTAGTCAAACCCAACAGCAATTAATGATATTTTTTATCATTAATTGACATAAATCTAATCTATATTTTGCATTTTTACGTTTTTTTCTGGCGCAAAGGGCAATAAAAAAGGGGGAAAATCATTCCTTTTCCCATCCAATCTTATTCCCATGCAATTCTACAGAAACCACCCTATGCCCCATAAAATAATTGCAGTGCCGCATACCCAGATTTACCACTCTATCTAAATCCGACAGCAGAAAGGGGTGGATACTTCCATCCTCCAAGGTTATTTTGCAAACGTTTTTCTGTTCTTTTCCCGGGGCACACTCCAGCTTATATAAATTCCCCCTGCTGATTGCACCGATTTCTTCCAACAAACGAATCATGCGGTATGCCGTGGCAACTCCAATTTTGTGGTCAATTTTCGATGCCTTATAATGGATCTCCTTACAGGAAGCACAGTTATTTTCAAGAATGATATCGATTAATGTCAGGCGTTGCTTCGTCAGACGGCATCCTCTTTTTTTCAAATTTTTAATAATCATTTCCTTTTGCATTTTACTTTGAAAGTTTTCCACTGTATTCAATTCTTTTCGCATTCCTTCCATATGTAAGCACATCTGATTTTTATAAAAAATTAACTTCGTTTGCACATAATACAGAGGTATTCTATTTATTTTTACAGCCCATTCTTTGCTATGCTCTCTCAAACTATCAAAAAGAATGTCCCAGCAATATTATAAAACCTCACAAAGTTAGTTTATACTAACTTTGTGTGCCTGTCAATAAAAAGCTACAATTTTCTGCAAGAATATGGCAGTCATCTTCCTTAAAAAAGGATGGGCCTTTCCTTGGACTTTATGCCGAAATTTTAATTGTAACCCTCATTTGTACAGCAGGGAAGGCAGACCGCTTTTTCGATATCTAAAAATTATTCCCCTATCTTCCGATTCCATCCCCTGCTCTTCTCTCTGGTGTCCACGAAGGAATGGTAAATTCCCTTTTGCTCCATAAGCGTTGTATGGGTTCCCTGTTCCGCAATGCAACCGTCGGCAATCACTAAAATTTCATCTGCATTGCGTATGGTGTTCAAACGATGGGCAATGACAAGGAGGGTTTTGCCTTTGCAAAGGGCGCTGATAGCCTGCTGAATATAGCTTTCATTGTCCGCATCCACACTGGCCGTTGCTTCATCCAAAATAACAATGGGCGCATCCTTCAATATACAACGGGCAATGGAAATACGCTGTTTTTCTCCCCCGGACAGAGAGGCACCGCCCTCACCGATGATGGTGTCAAAGCCCTCCGGCAAGGCCATAATAAACTCATAGCAGCGAGCTTTTTTTGCCGCCTCCACCACCTCGTCGCGGGTGGCTGTGGGCCTGCCCATACTGATATTATGATAAATTGTATCTTGAAACAAATAGACCCTCTGAAAAACCATGCTGATATGATTCATCAATTCAGACAAGGGAACCTCTCGAATATCTTTCCCCCGAATCAAAACCTGCCCGGACTTCACATCCCAAAATCTTGTCAGCAAATTGGCAATGGTGGATTTTCCTCCGCCGGAAGGCCCTACCAATGCCAGCATTTGATTTTTGGGAAGACCGAAAGAAACATCGTGCAGCACTTCTTTCTCTCCGTAAGCAAAGCTTACATTTTTGAATTCTACCTCAGGTGCCGTTGTGACTTCCGGTATTCGCCCTGTCCCCTGATCCGGCAATTCCTTTTCTCCAAATACTGCCTCTATACGATCCATGCAGCTATTCATGACTGTTAGCCTTGCACTTTGTCCGTATAATGCCTTCATGGGGCCAAATAATTCAAACACAAACAGCATAATGCCAAGCAAATATAGGACCTCCAAAAGCCCTTTTGCATTCAAATAAAAAGACACCGCAACAATCAATGTTGCACCCAAGCCTAGGGCATAATGCATCCTTCTTTGCCATGGGCTGTGCTGCATCTCAAACATAATGCTGGTTTCACAGGTTTTTCTGAAATTATCGGAAAGATCCTTCGATTTCTCTCCTAACAGGTTATATGTCTTTATAATTCCAATGCCCTCGGTAAAATCAAGCACAGCCTCTGTTAAATTTTCGCTCTGCGCCTGTCTGATGTCAGAGTCATGCATAGCTTCCTTTCTCATGCCAACGCCAATCCAAACAATAATTGCAGTTACAGCAATGGCCGCAAGCCCTAGCCAAATATTGAAAAACAGCATAAAAATAATCATAATTCCTTGGGCAAAAATATAACTCATCATATCTGCCAAGACCATCATGCAATGTTCTTCAATAAATACCATATCCGTAGATAAAACGGAGCTGATTTTACCGATATTCCCCTCAGTAAAATAACCCATAGGCATTTTACGCAGGTGTGCCCCCAGTTCCATTCTTTTTTCTGCAAAAATCATATATCCCGCAGCCGACTGAAGACGATCAGCAATATTTTGAAACAACGCTTGAAGTAAAACACAAATAAGCAGTGCCGCACCCACCCACAAGCAGGCTTTGGCTGTCATTGTTCCTGCAAGGAAGGATGTCAAAGTTACAAAGGCAAGCATAATCGGTGCCTTGGCAAGTAAAGATTTCAAAAAAGAAAAAAGAAGAGCCACCAGAATTCTGCCCTTATATTTCTCCGATACATCAAAAATACGTTTCATTAAGCCTGCCATGCACTTTCAACTCCTTTCTGTGCTGTAGCATCTTGTGTGCTGACACTCCACGCAGTGCTCTCCAGAGATGCCTGCCATAATTTCTGATAACTCTGGCAGGTTTTTATCAGATATTCATGTGTTCCCACAGCGGCAAGCCTGCCCTTTTCCAACACACAAATTTGATCCGCTTCCATGATAGATTGCAGTCTATGGGCAATCACAATAACCGTTTTCCCATGAATCACCTGGGCAATGGCTTGGTTCATTTTTTCTTCGTTTTCCGGGTCCATAAAGGCGGTGGCTTCATCTAAAACTACAATGGGCGCATTCTTCAAAATTGCCCTTGCCAATGAAATGCGCTGCCGTTCGCCGCCGGAAAGCTGTTTTCCACCATCTCCCGCCATGGTATATATTCCTTTTTCCAAGCGTGTAAAAAATTCATTGCATTGAGCCTTTTCCGCCGCAGCCAAAACCTCTGCATCCGTAGCGGAAAGGCACCCAAGGCGAATGTTCTCCATTAACGTTATGTTAAATAAATATTGCTCTTGGGAAACATAAGAGATTTCTTGATTCAATGCTTCAAGGCTCATTTCACGTACATCCTGCCCGCCAATTTTAACGGCACCCTCTTTCACATCATAAAAATGTACCAGAAGCTTTGCTAAGGTGGATTTACCACTGCCGGATTCTCCCACCAACGCAGTCAGCGTACCCGGCTCCGCTTCAAAAGAAATATTGTGAAGCACTGCTTCGTCCTCGTAGGCAAACCCCACATTTTCAAAAGAGACCTTGTGGTTTTTACCATGAAAACCATCCTCAGTTTGGCATAGGGGCGGTTGATTCAACATTTTTTCAAGGCTTTCGATTTTATAATTTATCTGGGGCATTGTAGACATAAAGCCCACTGCTCGCAAAAGGGGTACTCCAATGCCAAAGGACATACATAATACCAGAACAAGATCGGCCAATGTGGACATTCCCTGCAAAACAAAATAAGCCCCCACAGGGAGAGTAAAAAGAGCAACACAAGGCAAAAAACTGCTGTATATCGCCATCCATGGCCAGCATACCCGATACCAGTCCAAGGTGAAATCCCGGTAAGTATGAATATCCTTTTCAAAACGGCGATAGGACTCCCCGTCTCTGTTAAAAACCTTTACAACCTCCATGCCATTTATGTATTCCACAATGGTATTATTCATTTTTTGCGCCGCACCAAAATAAATTTCCATCTTGCTCATGCCGCTGCGATACATGATTACCATGGAAAGCATTCCCAAGGGCAATGCACACAAAGACAGCAATGCCAGCTTCCAATCCGCAAAAAACATAGCAATGTATACAAACACCGGAACGGCAATATTTGCAATCCCCTCGGGCAAGGCATGGGCGAGGAGCAGTTCGATGGATTCAATATCATCAATAAACATCTTTTTAATTGTGCCGATTCCTTTTTCCTGAATGGTGCCCAAGGGCTGCCTTTCCATTTTTCGTTGCAAAGAAATCCTTATATTTTCCAGCGTATGATATGCGGATTTATGGGAAAGGGTAAGACCATGAACATAAAAAACCGCATACCCCACTGCGCATAGTGCAATGAGAAAAATTCTGAAAAAAATGCCGTTTCTATGCAGCGTGTCATGATTGAGCAGGGGTGAAATCATTTGATATACCAACCAGAACGGTACTACATTGAAGGCCACACCCAAAAGCATAAAAACAATTGCCCGATAGGTTGTTGTGCGATACGTCCCAGTATATTCCAAAACTTTTTTAAACACGTAAATACCTCCTTTGTTAGCGACAACTAACTTAATGTCCAACAAAAGGCCTTCTCTAGGAAGGCGTCCTGTGGGAATCTGTAAAACCAATGGCACAATACCAGTCAAACAGATCACAAATGTACGTATTATGCTTTTCAATTTCATCCCAAGTGAACCCGTGAATGAAAGGCTCAAAAATAGTGGTCCAAAAAGCCGTAAGCATAATATGCAGTTCTAATTTTGATATTTCCTTTTTTGTCAAGCCTCTCCGGTAAGCTTCTTCGTAATAATGATAACTTTCGTCCATCATCCTCCGCACCCAATGATGCTGAAAGTCTGCATAGCGGGTTCCTTGCGATCCCCTTAACAGCAATACAAAGTCGTCGTAACGCTCATAAAGAAATTGAAACCATTGCAGCATATACGTTTTGTCCATATTCCATGACTCTATCAACATTTCATTTGTAAGATCCACAGGATTCCTGATGCTCTTTTCCGCTATATAATCTTCAAGATCAGCAACCGTATCTGACACAATGGCAGAAAACAGGGCTTCTTTTCCCCGATAGCGCTTATACAGAGCTCCCGTGGTGACCTCCGCTTTTTGGCAAATTTCCTTTAAAGAGGCACCAGAAAATCCTTTCTCCAAAAATTCTTCTTTCGCACTTTTCAGGATACGAGGATCAATGGACTTATCCGGTTTTGCCATGATTTTCCTCTTTTCTTATATATTGATAATTTGATTATCGATAACTTAATTATCATTTTATCCCAAAAATTTTTCTGTGTCAAGAAGCTCCCGCAAATTTTATTTTTAATATACAAAAAGCCCCGACAATACTGTCGGAGCTTTCGCTCTAAAGTGAAGCATTAAATGATTACACCCGGAATGAAAACAGGAACAAATACAATCAAAAAGAAGATGATAATTAATCCTAGTAAATACGGAAGAACGGCCTTTGCAATCTTTTCTATAGGCATTCCCGTAATACTGGAGGCCACAAATAAGTTAATGGCAACCGGCGGCGTAATCATACCAATGGCAATACCAACGGTAAAAAGTATGCCAAAATGGATCAAGTTTACATCCAAAGCCTTCATCAGCGGTAAAAATACGGGTGTCAAAATAATAACCGCCGAGGATGTTTCCATAAATATCCCTGCAATTAAAATAATTACAGACACCAAAAGCAAAATAATAAATTTATTGCTGGATACCGAAAGTACCGCCATAGCAATGGTTTCAGGTATTCTCCAGTTTGCCAATACCCATCCAAAAACACCGCTACATCCAATAATAATCATAATAATTGCCGAGGTTTTTACACTGCCCACCATAATGCCATACAAAGATTTTAAGGTCAAATCTTTATATACAAAAGCGGACACGATTAAGGAATACACAACGGCTACAACTGCCGCCTCCGAAGGTGTGAAATACCCGGAAAAAATGCCGCCCAAAATAATCAAAGGCATCAACAAACCCCAGATAGACCTTTTTAAGGTTTCCCAAACATTTTTAAAGGAAAAAGGCGTTCCCTTCGGATAATCAAATTTATATGCCTGCCTTAAGGAAATAGCAATAAGCACCAAACCCATTAAGGTACCGGGTAAAAAGCCGTTTTGAAACAGCTTTGTCACACTCTGCTCCGCAACAACGGCATATAAAACCATGGGTACTGAAGGCGGAATAACAACGCCAATGGTTCCTGCAGAAGCGATTAAGGCCGCCGATGATTCTGCCCGATAGCCTCTTTTCTTCAGTTCCGGAATCAAGGTTGCGCCAACTGCCGCTGTGGTTGCGGCTCCTGAGCCTGAAATGGCCGCAAAAAACATACCGGCAACAACGGAAACAATGGAAAGGCCTCCTCGAATCCCACCAACCAAGGATTCTGCAAAAGCAACCAACCGCTTGCTGATTGCGCCGCTGGCCAAAAGATCTCCGGCAAAAATGAAAAACGGAATGGCAATCAGCGAAAAAGAATCAGAGGCAGCAAACATTCTTTGCACAACAACCAACCTGTCAACCCCGCCTGCAAAAAGGACTGCCACTGCCGCAAGGCCTATGGAAAACGCAACAGGAACACCAATGATCAAGCATAAAAGAAATACACCAAATAATACAACGCTCATTCTGCTTCCGCCCCCTTTCCAAAAAGCTCACTCAAAATAGCATCAATGACATGAAACTCCATAATGCCGCATCCAAGGGGAATTGCTAGATACATATATTTCATAGGAATATGCAGTGCAGCTGACTTTTGTACGCCCATCATTCCCATATAGCGAATTCCATGATAAATAGCCAATCCGAAAAAAACACCGCACAGCACATGAACTAAAATTTTTGCGAATTTTTTCAGGCCTGATGGCAACAGGCCCTGCACAAATAAAACCGCAATATTGCTGCCTGTTTTATAAACACACCCTGCCCCCAGCAAGGAAGCCCAGATTAGGAAATACCTTGCAAGCTCCTCACTCCAAGACAAAGCCGTAAAAAATACGCGACAGACAATTTGAACAGACGTTGTAACTACCATTGCGCCCAAAAGGGCTACACAAATTGTCAAACAAAGTTTGTTTATGGTATTACTTAGTTTTCTAAAAAATGTTATGACTGACATAAGTAGCCCTCCTCAAGCACAAGCAATCGAAATTACTCGTTCACTACATCTTGAATTTCTGCAATCAAATCCGCATACTGAGCACCATACTTATCATAAGTAGGCTGCGCTGCGGCTTTAAAGGATTCAACATCGGGATCTTCAATTACCTCTACCCCATTTGCTTTAATATCTTCCAACTGGTTTGCTTCGTTATCTGCAACCCACTGACGTTCATATTCCGCAGCCTCCTGCGCCGCTTCCTTGAAAGCCACCTGTACATCCTCCGGCAATGCACTGAATTTCTGCAAGCTCATGGTGATAATTGCAGAAGCATAGGCATGGCGGGTCATTGTCAAATATTTTTGAGATTCCCAAAGCTTAAAGGAGTGAATAACATTTACAGGGTTCTCCTGTCCGTCAATGGTGTGCTGCTGTAAGGCTGTCAATGCTTCCGACCAAGCCATAGGCACCGCATTTACATCCAAGGATTCAAAGGTGGAAATATAAACCTCGTTTTCCATAACACGAACCTTCAATCCACTCACGTCAGCGGCATTGTTAATAGGCTTTGCGTTATTTGTCAAGTTTCTAAAGCCTCTTTCTGCATAAGCCAAGCCCTTCAGGTTTGCATTTTCAAATTGGTCAAGGAGGCCCTGGCCGATTTCACCATCCAATACCTTATAGGCAGAAGCGTTGTCCGGGAAGAGGAACGGCATATCCAATACGCCCATCTCTGGTACAAAGTTTACAAAAGGGCCGCTGGTAATAATACCCATATCCAAAGTCCCCATCTGCATACTTTCCAGCATTGTTCTTTCATCTCCCAAGGAGCCGTTGGGATAAATCTCAATTACATACGCCCCATTGGTTTTTTCTGCAACCAATTCCTTGAATTTTTCCGCTGCAACCTGAAAACTATCCTGCTCGTTTACCGTAGTGCCAAGCTTAATCACTACAGGTGCTGCAGCTGCGGCATCATCGCCCTCCACTGCTGCCGGCTGGCTTGTCCCGCCGCAGGCGGTCAAACCTACAACTATTGCGGTTGTCATAGCAACCATTGACAAAAAACGCTTCATACTATTACCCCTTCCTAGATAAATATGTAGTTAACTAAAACCTTCCGTTTTCCGCTCTTTTGAAAACAAAGCATTTCAACGGAAGGCAAAACACACTGCTGTTTATGGGCTAATCACGAACCCTGCACCATGAAATTATTTGAAAACGGCACCTGTATTTGCACTGGTTACCATATCTCTATATCTTCTCAAATAGCCATCAGGCACTTCCTTCAGAAGAGGTTTAAATGCGGCTCTTCTTTTCTCCAGCTCTTCTTCGCTTACCTGTAGCTCCAGCGTATTATTCAAAATATCGATGCTGATGATGTCGCCGTTTTCAATCAAACCGATAATGCCGCCTGCTGCCGCCTCGGGAGAAACGTGACCGATAGAAGCGCCCTTGGATGCACCGGAAAATCTGCCGTCTGTAATCAAAGCAACGCTGTTGTCCAGGCCCTTTCCTGCCAAGGATGCCGTAGGCGCAAGCATTTCACGCATACCGGGGCCGCCCTTGGGGCCTTCATAGCGGATGACAACAACATCTCCGGCTACCACCTTATCATTTAAAATTGCCTCAATGGACTCTTCCTCGCTGTTATATACCTTTGCCGGCCCTTCATGCACCAACATCTCGGGCAATACTGCGCCCTTCTTTACAACTGCGCCGTCGGGGGCAATATTTCCCCACAGAATTGCCAAGCCGCCATCGGGAGAATAGGCTGTCTCCTTGGAGCGAATGACAGCGGAATCTAAAATTCTTGCATTTGCAATATTCTCTCCTACCGTTTTCCCGGTACAGGTAATTAAGCTGGTGTCAAACAGGCCATATTCCGCCAATTCCTTGATTACTGCGCTAATACCTCCTGCATAGTCTAAATCCACCAAGCAGTCCACACCTGCGGGGCTTAATTTTACTAAGTGGGGCGTTTCTTTGCTGATTCTATTGATTTCTTCAAAATCAACCTGAATGCCTGCTGCGTGTGCAATTGCAGGTAAATGCAGAATGGTATTTGTAGAGCATCCCAATGCCATGTCTGCGTGGAGGGCATTTTTCAGGGCTTTTTCCGTTACAATCTCTCTGGGGCAAATGTTCTTCTCCAAAAGCTCCATGATTTTCATTCCCGCTTCTTTTGCAAGACGAATTCTTGCCGCACTGATGGCGGGAATGGTGCCGTTTCCAGGCAAACCAAGGCCGACTACCTCAGTCATACAATTCATGGAATTTGCAGTAAACATACCTGAACAGGAGCCGCAGCCGGGACAAGCATTGTTTTCAACGTCATTCAAAACTTCCTCGGTTATACCCTCTTTGCCAATGGCACCGACTACCTCAAAAGCATTGGAAAGGGAGATTTTTTTGCCGTCGGAGGTTCTACCCGGTAACATGGGGCCACCGCTTACAAAAATACTCGGTATATTCAGCCGCAAGGATGCCATCAGCATCCCGGGTACAATTTTATCGCAGTTTGGAATAAAAACCAAAGCGTCAAAGGGATGTGCCATGGCCATAATTTCCACAGAATCGGCAATGTGCTCTCTACTGATTAGGGAATAACGCATCCCGGTATGCCCCATAGCAATACCATCACAAACGCCGATGGCGGGAAATACAAAAGGGGTTCCTCCTGCCATACGAATGCCTGCCTGCACCGCCTCGGCAATTTTATCCAAATGAATATGTCCGGGAATAATATCATTCTTTGCACAAACAACACCAATCATAGGTCGTCTAATTTCTTCATCGGTAAGGCCCAATGCTTTAAACAAAGACCTATGAGGTATTTTTGTTTGCCCTGTTTTCATTGCATCGCTTCTCATGTTACAGTCCTCCTTCATCAAATTCCATACAATTGCATTCAAATTACTAACTTTTTATCTGTTTGCCTTCCTAAAACCGGTCAGACAACTTTTTTCTTGTTATGAAAAATTATATGCATTTCAAAAGAATTGTCAATAAAAATTTTTCCCATTTTTTCATTTTGTGAAAATACACATAGACAGAACAGGGGTATAATGCTATAATTGGTCATACAACTTTTTACTCTATTTTCCTAATAATGCAGTTTGAATAATGCAGTTTTAAATTTAAAAATAAAATTTTTTGAGATTTTTATTTTTTGCACTCCTTTTTAGCAAATTTCACTTTTTTGTGGAAAGAAGCTAGATAGAAGGAGCTCTTTTGCATTTTTTGTGCTGTGCATATGGTTAAGGGGTTATGATACGCAGAACCACCCTTGCCCTTCAATATCAAAAATTACAAAAAGGAGGGATACCGTGAAAAATGAATTTATACCCGCTTCGCAAATTGTGGCCAATGAACTGAGTGATATGATTTTTTTACAAAAATTATATCAACCCAATGAAAAATTACCCAATGAACATGAACTGTCAGCCCAGTTGGGCGTAAGCCGTGCAACACTGCGCGAGGCCATCAAGCTCTTGGCAGGCAAAGGCATATTAACCATTAAGCGGGGAAGCGGAACCTTTGTTGCCTCCTCGGAAGTACAAACAACTGATGTTTTCGGGCTGACCTACTTAAAGGACAAAATGAAGCTGGTAAACAGCTGGTTTGAATTTCGTTTGATTTTGGAGCCCTCTAGCATCCGCCTTGCCATACAAAACGGAACACCCCAGGAACTGCAGGCCATTTTTGCCTCGGCAGAGCGCATGGAAAAAATGAAGGAGTTGGGGAAGGATGAGATACGAAAGGAAGATCTCATTAAGGAGGATCAATTCTTTCATATTGCCATTGCCACCGCAACCCATAATGACATCATTCAGTTCATTATGCCCTCCCTTGCCTCCGCAGTCAAAGATTCTATTATTACCGCAACCCAAATTGGCGCAGATATAAAATCTATAGACAACGCTTTAACTTATCATACACAAATTGCGGAATTTATGAAAATGGGCGATGCCGAGGGTGCTGCCATGACCATGCACTATCATCTTTCCAAAGGAATTCAAGACCTAAATAATTCCAGTCAAGATTTTTCCGGGTAATGACTGCCCTTTTCCAGCCTAAAAATGGAATCCTCTTTTTCAGAAAAAAGGTATTGACATAAATACAATTTTCTGCTAAAGTACAGATTAAATTGTATTAAAAAAAATGCAACGAAAAGGAATAGTACGTTTTTTCATATCTCCAGAGAGCTGTCGGTCGGTGCAAGACAGTGATACCGAAAAAACAGAACTCGCCTTGGAGCAGGACGCTGAAAAGACACTTGTCGGTAGGTGTTCCCGGAATTTCCGCCGTTACACGGAAAAGGATATGCTTGTATCCTAAAAGTGCGCCTTTTTTATTAGGCGAATAAGAGTGGTACCGTGGAAGACAGCCTTTCACCTCTTTGCAAATCTGCAAACAGGTGAAGGGCTTTTTTGATGTCTAAAGTACATCTTCTCAGCCTCTTACGTGGGGGAAAGCTCTTTTCTTGTTGCAGTAACAAAAACATCAAACAGAGAAGAAGAGATTTAAGGAGGAAGAACAATGAAAAATTATCAAAAATATCGTACTTATAAAACTGTTGAAATGCAAGATAGAACTTGGCCCAATCAACGCATGACCCAAGCGCCTGCATGGTGCAGTGTTGACCTGCGGGATGGCAATCAGGCTTTGGAAACGCCTATGGGCTTGGAAAAAAAATTGGAATTCTTTGATTTTCTTGTAAAAATGGGCTTTAAGGAAATTGAAATCGGCTTTCCTGCCGCTTCCGAAACCGAGTTTGAATTTACAAGAGCATTGATTGAAAATAATTTGATTCCCGATGATGTTACCGTGCAGGTTTTAACCCAATCCAGAGGGCATATCATACAGAAAACCTTTGAAGCCTTAAAAGGTGCCAAAAATGCCATCGTGCATTTGTATAATTCTACCTCTACCCTGCAAAGGGACGTGGTATTCGGCAATTCCAAGGAGGCAACCATTGATTTGGCTGTTTACGGCGCAAAACTGATTCGTGAAATCGCCCAAGACTATCCGGAAACAAATTTTCAGTTTGAGTATTCGCCGGAAAGCTTTACGGGAACAGAGATGGAGTTTGCAGCAGATATTTGTAATGCTGTCATTGAAGTTTGGGAGCCTATGGAGGAGAGAAAGGTCATTATCAACCTGCCGGCTACCGTGGAAATGTCCACACCCAACCTGTACGCCGATCAAATTGAATATATGTGCCGTAATTTAAAGAACAGAGAATATGTTTTGGTAAGCCTGCATGCCCACAACGACCGGGGAACTGCCGTTGCTGCCACAGAGCTGGGATTATTGGCAGGGGCTGACCGTGTGGAAGGAACCTTATTCGGCAATGGCGAGCGCACAGGCAATGCGGATATTATGACCATTGCTATGAACCTGTTTACCCAAGGAATAGACCCGATGTTGGATTTCTCAAAAATTGATGAGGTTGTGGAAATCTACGAAAACGCAACGAAAATGAGTGTACCTCCTCGTCATCCTTATGCAGGACAGTTGGTTTACACTGCCTTCTCCGGCAGCCACCAGGATGCCATCCGCAAAGGCATGGAAGGCATGAAAAACCACCCTGAGGAATGGGCTGTGCCTTATCTGCCCATCGACCCTATGGATGTGGGAAGGAATTATGACCCTATTATCCGTATCAACAGTCAATCAGGCAAAGGTGGTGTTACCTTCATTTTGGAGCAGTATTATTCCCTGCATATGCCGAAGGCATTTCAAAAGGATGTGGGTGCAGTGGTCACTCGAGTCTCGGATGAAATGCAATGTGAATTAAGCCCTGAAAAAATCTTCGAGATTTTCCAACAGGAATATGTTGATATTCGCAGTCCGTTAAAATTGATTCAATACCGTACAGAAACCTTAGACCCGGAACGAGGCGTCATTGCCATCGAAGCCGAAATTGAGTATCAGGGAGAACGGAACTTTGTACGCGGGGAAGGAAACGGTGTTGTGTCCGCCTTCTGTCATGGGATAAATGATTTTATCCATATGCCCATTGATATTATTAACTACCGGGGACATTCCATGGAGTTAGGTACGAATTCAAGAGCCATTTCCTACATCGAAACAAAAGATGCCAAAGGAACACGGTATTACGGTGCGGGCACCTCCTCCAGTGTAGGCAAGTCCTCCTTGCGGGCAGTGGTCAGCACAATCAACAAAATGCTGTCAGTTTAATGATAAGACCTTGGGGCAAAGCCTAAGCTTTTATGATTCATTATAGAAAGGAAGTATTTCATATGGGAATGACAATGACACAAAAAATATTGGCAAAGCACGCGGGCTTGGACACTGTGGCCGCAGGCCAGTTAATTCAAGCAAAACTAGATATTGTAATGGGGAATGACATTACCACCGCCGTAGCCCTGAAGGAATTTGCCAAAACTGGGGCTGATGAGGTCTTTGACAAAGAAAAGGTTGTTATCGTTTTGGATCATTTCACACCAAATAAGGATATTAAGGCGGCAGAGCAGTGTAAGAGCTGTCGTACCTTCGCCTATGATATGGAAATTAAGAATTTTTTCGACGTAGGCAAAGCCGGCATTGAACACGCCCTCCTCCCTGAACAGGGAATCGTGGTCCCCGGGCAGGTCATTATCGGCGCAGACAGCCATACCTGTACCTATGGCGCACTGGGCGCCTTCTCCACAGGCATCGGCTCTACAGATATGGCCATCGGTATGGCTACGGGGGAATGTTGGTTTAAGGTACCCTCCGCAATTAAATTTAATATTATTGGTAAAAAGCCGCCCTATGTCAGCGGGAAAGATGTTATTTTACATATCATCGGAAAAATCGGCGTAGACGGCGCCCTTTACCGCTCCATGGAATTCACCGGCGAAGGCATCAAAGCATTAACCATGGATGACCGCTTTACCATCGCCAACATGGCCATTGAAGCAGGGGCAAAGAACGGTATCTTCCCCATAGACGAACCCTGTATCGCCTATGCAAAGGCGCATTCCCAGCAATCCTTTGATATTTATGAAGCGGATGCGGATGCAGAATACGATGAGGAAATCACCATTGACCTTTCCTCTTTACAGCCAACGGTCTCCTTCCCTCACCTGCCGGATAATACCAGAACCATTAATGAGGTTGGCGATGTTCCCATTGATCAGGTGGTCATTGGCTCCTGTACAAATGGCAGAATTGAGGATATGCAAATCGCCGCAAATATGCTGCGTGGTAAAAAGGTTTCTGATCACGTTCGTACCATTATCATTCCTGCCACACAGGAAATTTATCTGGAATGTATCCGCCGTGGCTATGTAACGGATTTCATTGAAGCCGGCGCCATTTTTTCCATGCCGACCTGCGGCCCCTGTCTTGGAGGACATATGGGTATTCTGGCTTCGGGTGAACGCTGTGTATCCACCACCAACAGAAACTTTGTAGGCCGTATGGGCCATGTGGAAAGCGAGGTTTACCTTGCAAGCCCTGCTGTGGCTGCGGCATCAGCCATTGCCGGTAAAATTGCCGACCCTAGAAGAATTGGAGGTAATGCAGAATGAAAGCAAAAGGAAAAGTTTTAAAATACGGCGATAATGTAGATACTGATGTAATTATTCCCGCAAGATATTTGAATGTATCCAATGGGGAAGAATTGGCAAAATACTGTATGATTGATATTGATCCTGACTTCACAGAGAAAGCAAACAAAGGCGATCTTATTGTGGCATTGAAAAATTTCGGCTGCGGCTCTTCCAGAGAGCACGCACCTTTGGCCATCAAGTGCGCCGGCATCAGCTGTGTGATTGCCGCAACCTTTGCCCGCATTTTTTATCGCAATGCCATCAATATCGGCTTGCCTATTCTGGAATGCGAGGAAGCAGCTAAGGATATTGAAAGCGGCGATGAAGTAAGCGTTAATTTTGACAGCGGTATCATTACCAATCACACAAAAAACCGTACCTATCAGGCCCAACCATTCCCTCCTTTTATTAAGGAGATCATGAAGGCAGGCGGTTTGGTTGAACAAACAAAGGAAAAAATAAAGGGGTAAGGATTATGGGAGAATATAAAATAGCAGTCATTCAAGGGGACGGCATTGGCCCCGAGGTCACACAGGAAGCCGTTCGTGTATTAAAAGCCATTGGCGAAAAATATAATCATAAGTTCACCTTTCAGTATGCCCTTGCGGGGGGCTGTGCCATTGATGCAAAGGGGGAATGCCTGCCTAAGGAAACCTTGGCGGTGTGCAAAGCCTCCGATAGCGTTATGCTGGGTGCTGTGGGCGGCCCCAAATGGGACAATGTGCCCAATGCCCAGCGTCCGGAAAAAGCACTTTTGGGACTTCGCTCGGAGCTAGGTTTATTTTCAAATTTGCGCCCGGCAAAAATTTATGATGCTTTGGCAGATGCCTGCCCGTTGAAGGCGGAAATTGTTGCCGGAGGATTGGATATTCTCATTGTACGAGAACTGACCGGCGGCATTTATTTCGGCGAACGAGGCTATCGCGAGGGAAAGTACGGAGAAGAAGCCTATGATGTGGAAACCTACAGCGAAACAGAAATCGCACGCATTTTAAAAAATGCTTTTGCGGTGGCGATGCAGCGTAACAAAAAGGTTTGCTGTGTAGATAAAGCAAATGTTTTGGAAACCTCTCGTCTTTGGAGAAAGGTAGCCGAAAAAATGAAGGGGGATTACCCCGAGGTTGCCCTTTCCTATATGTATGTGGACAATGCAGCAATGCAGCTGGTGCGCAATCCCAAACAATTTGATGTCATTGTAACGTCTAATATGTTCGGAGATATTTTATCCGACGAGGCCAGCATGATCACAGGTTCTATCGGTCTGCTTCCTTCCGCGAGCTTCGGCGAGGGCAGCTTCGGTATGTATGAACCCATTCATGGCTCCGCACCGGATATTGCAGGAGAAAATAAGGCAAATCCCATAGCCGCAATTCTCTCTGCCGCTATGATGCTGAAGTACTCCTTCCACTTAGAAGAAGAAGCCCGTTCCATTGAAAATGCAGTAAAGGCTGTTTTGGGGGAAGATATGCGTACCCCTGATATTTATTCAGAAGGCATGACGCTTTTGGGAACAAAGGAAATGGGCGAAAGTATTTTAAAACACATTTAATTATGAAGAAACTCATATTTTTTTCTATATTTTCTACTTGAAAAGCACAAAATTACAACGATTATTTGTTTTTCTTAATTGAAAATCTTAAGGATAGTGAAAAGGCATCGATTTTATCGACGCCTTTTCACTATGTATTTATACCATTTCTGAAAAAACAACAATATCATTTTCTAAAAGGACAGTGTCTCCCTTTGGTATAACGATATTCTCCCCTCGTCTGATGACAGCGATACGCTCGTTCCCGGTAATGGCATCCACAATAGATTTCCCACACCACCGTGTATTTTTTTTCACTCTCATTTCATATAAACTTAATCCTTCAATCTGTTTTGGAGATTTCCCGCTTAATATAAAAATATCTCCAGGCAAAATTTCTGTATCCCCATTGGGCATTACATTGTCCTGTTCCCGAATGATTAAAAGTAAAAAGGAATCCGGCGGCAACAAAATATCCTTCACCTTCTGGTGAATCCATTGGTGGTCAGAAGGTATGGCTAACTGTAAAAACTCAACAGGAAGCTCATCCATATAGTCATTAAAGGTACGCATAACATCTATATTGTTATCTGTCATATTTAGCTTTCTGGATACAAATGGAATCAATGTTCCTTGTATTAAAATAGAAAATAGTACGATGAAGTAGACAATATGAAAAATATCATTTTGCATTGTCTTTGCATTGATGACTGCCATGATAGCGAAAACAATAGAGGCGGCACCACGCATACCGGCCCATGAAACCAGTAACTTTTGGCCCTTGGAGCTATGAAATGGCGTCAAAATTGTGTAAACGGCTATGGGACGGGCAACAAAGGTTAAAAATAGTGCGATTACCAAAGCCATTAATGCAACCTGAGGTAATTGGGACGGAAAAGAGAGAAGCCCCAAAAGGAAAAATAAAACAATTTGCATCAAACCTGTTAAACCATCAAAAAAGTGTACAAGCTCAGACTTACCTTGTATTCTGCTATTCCCCAAAATAATTCCTGTGATATATGCACTAAGATACCCATTTCCATTAAAAAATGTAGGAGCAGCATAGGAAATAATTGCAACCGCTAAAATGAAAATAGAATAAAATCCGGAGGAAGAAAGGGGGAATTTTTTAAAATATTGAAGGGTTAGGAAGGCGATCACTAAGCCAAAGATTCCACCAAAAACGATTTGTGTAAAAATGAGATGAAGAAATTCCTGCGCCGAAGTATTTCCGTCCATAAAAGAAAGCATAATGATCGTCAACATATATGCAAAAGGATCGTTGCTCCCACTTTCAATTTCAAGAAGGGACGCCGTATGATCTCTAAGGTTTAGCCTTTTTGATCTTAAAATAGAGAATACCGAAGCGGCGTCCGTTGAGCTTACAACTGCGCCGATCAAAAAGCTTTCCAAAATTGGAATTTTTACCACCAAATAACAAAATAATCCTACAAAGCCGGCCGTCAATATCGTACCCATAGAGGAGAGCAAAATTGCCTTTGTGGCAACGGGCCTTGCCTCATCCCATTTTGTGCCGAAGCCGCCGTAAAACATGATAAACAGAAGTGCCACAGAGCAAATCTGCTCTGCAAAATAATAATTACTAAAATTAATTTTTGCTATCCCATCGGACCCGAAGAACATACCCAACAAGATAAATATAAAGAGCACCGGCATACCGATTTTATTAGAAATTTTGTTTCCAAGTACACATACAATCATAATCAATGCAGCTAATAATAAATTTACAACCATCATTTCCTCCTATCAAACATTACATCATACATTGCCAAAGACAAATTGATATACTTTGGCAAGCATAAAAGTATTAATTTTTTTCATTCATTTATTATAACAAATACTGGTGATTATGTAAAGCTAACTTTGCAGACCTATCCGTTAAAATTTATATACACCTTTACCAAGGTATTGAAAACACAAAAGGATTTTCATGCAGCCGCCTTGGAAAGCAGATACCTAAAAATCCCCTTTTGTCCGCTGTTCTATAGAAAAACAAGCATATTTCTTTCGGAAACCGCCTTCACTTAAAAAAAAATTTCTAAAAAGACTTCCTTAACACCATCAAATTCTATTCCTTTGGTTATGTAACACTCTTTCTTCTCACCTTTTTTTATCCAAAATACTAAAAAATTTTCTTCGGGCTGCATAAAAACCGGCTCTGCTAAAAGGCATATCTAAATATTCATAGGGAATGCCTTCCGTTACATTTTTTAATAGAAATGGATAATATTCTCCGTCTGTCTCAAGGGCCGCTTGCTCAATCATCTGAATTTCGGAAGTAAGCTGCGCTTTTTTAACCCCAACATTTCCGGTCCGATCAGAAGGCAGGCCTCCCCTTCTCGCCCCAAGCTGGGGGGAAGACAACTCTGTCACTGCCTGCAGGCGTTTTTGTTTTTCTTTATACTGTCTGCAAAAATATTTCAATTCACGATAACGGTTATCGGAAATATCATACTCTAAAAGCCGCAAATTCCTTTCTTTTGCCACGTGCCTCACCTCTTAATTTTGTTTAGCTTCTGTCGTTTGTATCGCTCTACTTCATCATCTAGCAGAATGCGTTGCATTTTGCGCTTGTCCAATTCTACCCGCTCCTCCCTGTATTGGCGGCAATTTGCATGGCAAAGCGGATGACGCTCTTGGCAATGGTGGCAGCAAGTAATTTTATAGCACATCACAATCCCTCCCTATTGAAAAATACGCACCATTTGCGAACTATATACCATAGAAATGATTGAAAGACAACAAATACCCCATTGTACATGGAAATAACGGTAGCTTCCTTTCGTTTTTCTCCACACCACATTTTTATTTTAGCCTCCCCTGCCTGATAAATTTTTCCTCCGCACTATGTCTGCATCACTGTTTTCGTTTTTGCAAACTTCCTAATACATTTATACATATCTGTGCGTGATGCATTGGTCGCATCCAATCCAATTTATTCCAACATAATATTTTATTTCATAATATACTGCACCGCAATTTGGGCAGGCTTCCGTCTTTTGTTCGCAATTGCCGCATCCATCACATATTTTTTTCTCTTTCTTGCATAGATAAGCCATCTTTTCTCCCCATTTTTCCCCATAATTTACCTGTCGAATGAAACCAAAGCTTCATATGTCGTGAAACTCTCTCTGATCGAAAGAATTCCCTTCCTAATTGTCGCACTATGTGCGACTATCCTGCAAAAAAAATTTTAATCGCCTCCTCACCCTCTAATTTTAGTAATTGTACCAAAATATTGGCTTCTTTTATTGTAAAGCAATTCCCAGTTTCCTCTAGTTTTCCACAGAAACCTCCTTTGCTCATCCCTAGCTTTTCAGCTATTTCCTCCTCCGTAAATCCCTTTGTTACAATTTCTTCCCGTAGTTTTTGCAAATTTACCATACTATCGCCTCCTTAGTCGCATTATATGCGACAATTAAATACTAACGAACTATTGTAGAAAAGTCAACCTTTTTTGCATTATTTTGTTATATATCGCATTTTACGCAACATTTTCGCTGTATTCTATTGCGCATATGCGATTTTCTGCTATACTTATCTTAATGTTTCTTTGAATGGAGGTTATAAAATGAGTGTTGGTCAAAGAATAAAAGAATGCAGAATAAAGATGGGAATTACCGTAGATGAGCTGGCCGCAAAATTAAAGAAAAACCGCGCCACCGTTTATCGTTACGAAAAGGGAGATATTGAAAACCTACCTATTACAATATTGGAGCCCATTGCAAACGCATTGAATACTTCGCCAGCCTTTTTGATGGGCTGGACAGAAAACAGCAGCCCTTTCACCCAACGGGAAAGTATGCCTGCAAATACGCAAGAGCTCTTTGTTCCTACAAAGCAAGAGTTGGAATTGCTCATGGCCTATCGTAACCAACCCAATATGCAAGCAGCTGTCAATCGGCTTTTGGGTATTTCCCATATGCATCATGTGGAGGGCAAGGTTGCCGCAAGAGGCTTTCAAGAAAAAGAGATTCGCAAGGATACAGAAAAAACCTTTGATGAAATCAAAGAAATTTTGGACGACGCCGCAGAAGACATTGAGTATTAATTTTATTTAAATTCTAAGACATATTGCCTTCAAAAATCTTATATTTACTTGCTTTTATAAACAGTATACTTTGATAAAAACTATGAAAAGGAGTGTTATCATTGAAGTACAGTTTATATCAGCAGGCCAGAGATCTTTCTTGGAAGGTAATACAAGAAAAGGGGATCCAATGCTTGCCCGTCAATCTTGGAGAAATTTGCAGACACTACCAAATTAAAACCATTCCCTATTCCAAGTTTACCCTATGGGAATTGGTAGATACACAAGCAAAAAAGGGGGATGGATTCTCTTTAAAAATGGGAGAGCAGTATTACATTGTTTTTAACCATGCAATCTCCCATTCGGGACGAATCCGTTTCACAATCGCCCACGAGATCGGTCACATTCTCTTGGGACACGTGGAAAAAGTCACCTTTTACCGCAACAGCGAAATAGATTCTGATACAAATGAACAGGAGTTTCAAGCAAATGTTTTTGCAAGAGACCTTCTCATGCCCGCCACAGTGCTCTCTGCCTTGGGCTTGGAATCGGCCGAAGAAATTTCCGCCCTTTGCGGGGTGAGTATGCAGTCAGCCAAAATCAGAGCCTTGCGTCTGACTGAATTAAATTTACGAAATCGGTTTCACTTGCACCCCTTGGAGCGGGCTGTTGCAGCACAGTTTGCCAACTATATTCAATCCATGAAATCCAAAAAATAAAAAAAGAAACTCCAATTTTATAGCCCCGTAAGGAAGGGACGGTGCTTCCTTTGAAACGCATTCATGCTACTTAGGAATGCCGGCATAAAAATGCCCCCTTGTGTCAGTAAATTTTACTGTTCCACAAGGGGGTGTTTTTTCAGTCAAACGCACCGTTGGCTTTTCTATACAACAATATCTGTTCTAACAACGAAATCAATATTTCATCTGTTGGCTCTGGAAAGAATTTTCGTCGGGCACTTCTTTCAAACCCTCTGTAGTCCTATCTATGTCAACCGTATCCTTCAGCTGAAACCTTCCAATCAATTCCTTCAACATGAGAGACTGTCCGGAAAGTTCCTCGCTTGCCGCAGCACTCTCTTCAGCAGTTGCAGAATTTGTTTGAACCACAACAGCGATTTGCTCAACCCCTATATTAACCTGATCGATAGAAGTTGCTTGCTCCTTGCTGGCATCGGCGATATACTGTACGATTTCTGCGGTTTTCTCTGCATTTTTCACAACATCTTCCAACACCGCAACCGTTTCGTTTACATTGGTTGCCCCTAGCTCCACAGCTCGTACAGATTTTTCAATCAACGCTGCCGTATTTTTTGCGCTCTCCGCCGATTTTCCTGCCAAATTACGCACTTCATCCGCCACAACAGCGAATCCTTTTCCTGCTTCTCCTGCTCTGGCTGCCTCAACGGCGGCATTTAATGCCAAAATATTGGTTTGAAAAGCAATATCTTCTATGGACTTTATAATTTTCCCGATTTCCCTAGAGGTGTCACTAATTTCATCCATAGAGTGGACCATTTCATTCATCTGCACCTTGCCGCGGTTGATGGCATCCATGGAAACAGCAGAAACCCTTTTCGCTTCATCTGCATTTTTCATGGTTTCGCCGCTATGGCCGGAAACCTCATTCATCGAAGCGGACAACTCTTCTATGGAGCTCGCCTGCTCCGTAGCGCCCTGAGAAAGAGCCTGCGCCCCTGCGGCAACTTGCTCGGAACCGCTGGCCACTTGCACCGCCGCAATGTTGATCTGCACCATTGTTTCATTGAGCATATCGGCAGTGTCGGTTAAGGCTTGCTTTACCTTCGCAAAATCGCCTTCATAGGTATTGCGGAAGGTCAATTTTAAGTTTCCTTTTCCCAGTTCTTCTAATAAATAAGAAATTTCATCGATATATTGTATGTAGGTTTTTAGCCTTTCAATGAAAATATCCAAGGAATTGGCCAATTGGCCTACCTCATCCTTGCTGTCAATATCAATACTTTCCTCCAAATTTCCGGCAGCCAAGGATTGTGTAACCCGATTCAGCTTCCCGAGGGGTTGTGTAATACTTAGCACAATATAAGCGCCCAGAGAACAGCAGACTGCCACACAAACAAGCACAACGAGGAGCAAGCCAAAAATCGACTTTTGTATGTCCCCTTCAATGATTGCATTGGCATCAGCAATATAGGTATCTATATGATCAGTGTAATTGCCTGTTCCTAAAATTAAATCAAAGGGTGCAAAATATGCGGAATATCCCCGTTTAGGCAATGCTTCCGTTCCTCCCGCTTTGGGAAAAACAAAATCTGTATAGCCGCCGCCGTTCATGGCCTGCTCTTTGATCACCTGAATAAAAGGAAATCCCGCGGCATCCTTTGCATCCTTACGGTTGGTTCCCTCCGTATCATTCCCCAGCAGGACCACGCAGGTTCCATCAGCCTTGTCGCCCCAAAAATATCCGTCGGTGCCATATCTCATATTACGCAGTATATCCAGCCCGATTTTTTCTGCTTCCTCTTTTGTATACACACCTTCCAGATGTGCATTGTAAACACTTTGCAGCATGGATACCGCACTTTCCACTTGCCCTTTTATCTGCTGATCAAACTCGGTGCGGGTTTCTTCCTCCAAGGTTGTCAGAAAGGTTTGTTTCTGCTCTTCCATTTTCAAAATCGCCATTCCTGCAACCCCAGCGCCGGAAAGCACTAATAGAAGCAAAAGAATCGCCATTTTGGTCTTGATTTTTAATGATTTCAAATTACCCCTCCTTTTTTCTTGTACAAATATGCATGAAAATGCAGCAATAGAACAGTGTTGCGCCCAGAAAGCAACGGTTTTTGATAACTTTTTAGCATATATTTCGTATATAAAAAATATATATTTAATAAAAATTATATCATGCATTTTCTGATTTGCAACATTTATTTTACTTTTTACGCAAAAATTTCAATTATTTTTGATTATTATTGTAAGTAATTCCTATAAAAAATAATATAGCATAGTTCAAAAGCGGATGATTATATTTCATATAGAAAAAAACAAGTTTTATTTCTATATATACAATATTTTTTAAAAATACATCCTTTCCTTCTCTTTATAAATTTATTTCTTTTTCATTTTTTTCATGGTATACTTTTTATAAATATCATTGTACAGTGAATGAGAAGAGGTGTATCTATGCTGAGTGAATATATCGGTATTATTGGTGCGGTTGCCGGCTCCGTCAGCACACTTGTGGTTACGGAATGTATTCGTCATTTTGGCAGTGTCAAGATCTTCCCCAGCGATATTCGGATTAAATATCATATGAACAGCAATTTTAACAATTCCATTTATGAAGAGGTGAAACAGCCTTTTCGTCTCGGCTATGACTTAGAAATTTATAACAGCAGCAGTGTTCCTCAAATTTTACATGAGTTTAAGCTGGTTTTTTATAAAGGTAGTACCCACGTACATGAAGACCGTCCAAAATCCGATGGGCATATTCTGAGCATTGGCCCGAAAGGAATCCTTTCCCTTACGCAAGTTTACGATATAGACGATGCGAATAATATACTGGTGGGTATAACAAAAATTATTTTGAAGTATAAAACCTCGGGGCTGCGCAGCCGTAAATTTGTTTTGTATGACGGGCGGCCTCTCTATCCGGACACCGGTAAGAAATGATTCATCGCAGCGATATAAAAAGCCTTTAAAACACACTGTTTTAAAGGCTTTTTTGTCAATATCAGTCTCGCTCCAAGACTCTTAAATTGTATAAATAATATTATCAATCAATCTGGTTTTTCCAATGTACACAGCAATGGGAATTAATACAGATTTCGTAATTTTCCCTTGGATACTCTGTAAATTTTCACTGTCAACAACCTCAGCATAATCTATCTTTGCCAATGGCTCTTGATGAATACAAGAAAGCATTGCCCCTTTCACAAGGGATGCATCCCGCTCGCCTTTATCCAAAACCTCTTTGGCCATTTGAAGGCTCTTGCTTAAAACAAGGGCGGCCTGCCGTTCCTTCGCAGAAAGATAGGCGTTTCTTGAGCTTTTTGCCAAGCCATCCCCTTCTCTGATGATGGAGCAAGGAACAACCTCTACATCAAAATTCAAATCCCGCACCATTCTTTTTATGACAGCCACTTGTTGTGCATCCTTTTGACCAAAGTACGCCTTATCCGGTGTTATAATATTGAAAAACTTTGACACCACAGTGCATACCCCGTCAAAATGACCGGGTCTCTTGCTTCCGCAAAGTACATCCGTTAAGCCGGAAATGCGGACAGTAGCAGCTTTATCCGAAAAATACATCGTCCCTGCTTCGGGAGCAAAAACCACGTCAATGCCCACTTTTTCACAGAGGGCCATGTCTTTTTCCAAATCTCTGGGATATGCATCAAAATCCTCGTTGGGCCCAAACTGTATGGGGTTTACAAAAACACTTGCAACCGTTCTATCGTTTTCCGTAACAGCCCGCTCCATCAAGCTTTGGTGTCCCTCATGCAATGCACCCATGGTGGGCACATAGCCTACGGTATGGCCTTCTCTGCGCCACCCCTTCACGATTTTTCTCATTTCTACTATTGATTTTACCAGCATTATTCAATCTCCTATTTTTTAATATAGCTTTTTCAACTGTTCTTCATCTATTTTAAAGCAATGCTTGTCTTCCGGGAACAGGCCTTTTTCAACCTCATCCACATATTTGCCGATTGCTTCTTTCATACTTTCCCCTAAATTTGCATACTGCTTTACAAATTTGGGAATAAAATTATCAAACATACCAAGCATATCCTGATAAACTAAAATTTGACCGTCACATTCCTTACCGGCGCCAATGCCAATGGTGGGAATAGAAACCGCTTTTGTGATCAGTTCCGCAACCTTTGCAGGAATACCTTCCAAAACAATGGAAAATGCCCCTGCTTCCTCTAATGCTCTTGCATCGGAAATCAGCTGCCGTGCCGCTTCCTCACTTTTTCCCTGTACCTTGAAACCGCCGAAAGCATTTACAGATTGGGGTGTTAATCCCAAATGGCCCATAACAGGAATTTGTGCCTCCACAATTGCCCGCACCTGAGGCAGAACATTCCTGCCCCCTTCCAGCTTCACCGCTTGGGCGCCGCCTTCTTTTACCATGCGCCCCGCATGATAAATTGCATCCTGTATACTGGTATGATAGGATAAAAAGGGCATATCGCTGACAATGAGCGCATTTGCAGCACCTCGTTTTACCGCCTTGGTATGATAAATAATTTCGTCCACTGTAACCGCCAACGTATCCGGTTCTCCTTTAATTACCATGCCCAAAGAATCTCCAATCAAAATACCATTGACACTGCTTTCGTCAATTATTTTCGCCATGGAATAATCGTAAGCCGTAAGCATGGATAGTTTTTTCCCCTGATGCTTTGCTTCCCGAAATGTTAAAACCGTATTCTTCATTTTTCCAATCCTCCCAAACAATGCTCCAGTTTTTCATAGCTGCTCGCCTTTTCCGCCTCCGCCTTTTCCCGGGCCATCTTCAATAAATGAAGGGACAGCTCCTTATAAAGCGCCGCATCCTCCGGCTTTATCACAGAAAGATGCCGTTTTACTGTTTTCCAGTCTCCTCTTGGTACGGGCCCAGTAAGGGAGGAAAGAAAGCCTTTTTCTTCAATATTTTGTATGTTGCCCCGAATGAGGGGCATGGCTGCAAGAATTGCTTCCTCTTCTGTTAAGCCGATTTCTTGAAAATAAGAAATCCCGATATGCAAAAGAGAAAGGGTTAGGTTCGATACAAAGACGTTGGCAAGATGATAGGTTGCTGCAGTTTTCAAATCTCGAATAAAATAGTAATTCCCTATTTTTTTCATCATCTGCAAAACCACAGTCTCCTCTTCCTGGGAAAAATCCCCCTGCAGAGAAAATTTTACGTTCTGTAATTCCTCAAACCTTACAGCCTTATGAGAAAATGCATAAATTGGATGGATTGAATAAACGGAGGCCCCTGCAGCCTTTGAACACTGCAAAGCCATTGAAGGAAGTGCGCCACTGGCGTGACAAATTGATTTGCCTTTTACGTTCAACTTAGAAATGCAAGTATCTATCGTTGAAATCGTATCATCGGGAGTTGTTATCCATAGTACATCATTTTCTTGAACGATCTGTTTCATACTTGTATACAACTTTGTATGTGTGATGCGGCAAGCATCTAAGGTATGCTCCTCAGTTCTGCCTAAAAAGCCGCTTACCTCTATCCCACACTGCGAAAAATAGCGTGCAAGGTTTACACCCACCTTGCCGGGTCCAATAAAACCTAGCTTGATAAAATACCACCTCCAAAGACATGGTATAACATCCGAATCAATCTCATTCCCGATAGATATGAGTTGAACAAAAGGATCTTTCAATTATAAATCATTTCCCGTTTCAAAGCGCCGTCCTTCTTTGCAAAATGGCAGCTGCTTCCTACAGAATGGAAATTTCTTTCCTTGGTGCAGTTTTTTCAATACCACCCGCAGACAGGATACCACCAAACCTTTTCCAACTCAACCTTTTTTTATGCATTCTTAGAAATTGGTTGAATTTTTATATAGATGCTTCTTCAAATTTGTGCTAAATAAAAAAAAGCCCCTTCACCCCTTATTAAATTTACCATTTGGTGCATAAAATATCGTTTTATTTCTTATTTTTTGGTTAATATAAATAAAATACCACCGCTATGCAATGGTGTAAAATTTTGAATTTACTTTCTGTTCAATCCCTCCCAGCTTTTCAATTTATTTTTTAATATGTGTTTTCGCCCGGAAATCGGATCTACACTGCTTTGGGAACCTAAGAAAATTGCTATATATAGCCCCTTTTGCCGTCCCAGAAGACCCACTGCTTTTGGCTTCCAAAATGCGGCACTTATTTCAAAATTTTCAATTCTGCCTTCCTATTTTTTAGATGTCAAACAAATTTTCCAGATTACCCTTGCATTTCTTTGTTATACGCTGTATAATCTCATAGAAATGAAAACGATGAGATGTTCCTTGCGAAAGACAGAGCTTCTGTCCCACCATCTCGAGAATAAAAAACAGGGGGTTTTTTTATGGAAAAAAATATAGTTTCAACAAAGCTTTTGACGATCACCGCAATGCTTGCAGCCGTTTATGTTGTCATGACGCTGGCTATCGCACCGTTGTCCTTCGGGTTTATTCAGATGCGTATTTCCGAGGTACTGGTGCTTTTGGCTTTCATTGACAAGAGATATGTTCCCGGGCTGATTTTAGGCTGCTTTATTGCAAATTTGTTTAGCCCTTTTGGCATGATTGATGTGTTTTTTGGCACAGCCTGCACTGCAGCGGCCCTTTGGGGAATCACCCACAGCAAAACACTATTTGGTGCTACATTATGGCCGGTATTCTGCAATGCCTTTATTGGGATTGAACTCTACATTCTGGGAGAATGTCCTTTAATTTTCGGCATGACCACCGTTGCCATCGGTGAATTTTTAACCGTATCTTGCTTGGGATATGTACTGTTCAAGCAAATTATTAAAAATCCAAGGCTTATGTCACGGCTGAAGCTGGCATAAATGTAATGACGCAAGAGAGTCTTTGTTTTTAACAAGGGCTCTTTTTTATTGGAAAGTTTACGATGTTTTGGTTTTTATGCAAAAGCTTTGGTAAGCTCATTTCTGTCGGAACGTATTTGCAGCATCTTGTTGCAGGCCCATCACAGAAAAAATTCTTTCAGTCGTTTTTCCTTTCGCAAAAAAATGAATTTGTGTTATACTTTAGATAAACTGTATTGCCAAAAATGTCAAATAAATTGCACGGCAAAAATACGGGTATTTTCCTCTAAAACCGTAACGAACTTTAGTCAGCAATCGTATTGAGATCATGGAGGGATGTTATGCTATATTCTACGTTTCAAGTAAAGAACCTTGTATTCAAAAATCGTTGGATTATGCTTGCAATGCACACAGGATTTGCCGAAGGAAACGCCATCAGCCAGCGGGAACTTGCTTTTTATGAGGAAAGAGCCAAAGGCGGCGCCGCAGCCATTACTCTGGTGATTGCTGTGAATGCGGCGGGAAAATTAAAAGGAATGCATGATGCAAGAAACCTTTCTGTTGAAAGCCTGCAGGAACTATCCGCACGAATACATCAGCATGATTGTAAGCTGATTGTACAGCTCTTTCATTGCGGACGAAATGAAAGCCAAAAAGACCACGGAAAACGGCCTCTTTTTGCCCCCTCTCCGGTGCCTTCCCCTATTTTTAAGGCCGAGCCCATGGAAATGGATGCAGATGAATTGGCAAAAACCAAGGAAGACTTTTCTTTCGCTGCCGTCTTTTGTAAAAATGCAGGTGCCGATGCCATTGAAATCAGTGCTTCCGCAGGCTATTTGTTGTCTGCATTTTTATCGCCCATTACAAATCTTCGCCAGGATGCATATGGCTATGAAAATAATAAAGGAACTACCTATCCCTTAGAGATTTTGCAGGCTGTGCGGGAGAGCGTGGGCGCTTGTCCCATCTTTTTAAAGGTTTCCGGTGCGCAAATGGTGCCGGAGGGATACGAATTGCAGGATACCATTATTTTCTGCCGGGAAGCCGCAGCATATATTGATGCAGTGACCGTTACCGGAGGATGGCATGAGTCCCCCACAGAGCAGCTTTCTTATTATGTTGCGAAAGGTGCCTATGCCCCCTTTGGTGGCGCAATCAAAAAATACACCGGCCTCCCCGTCATTGCCTGCAACCGCATTCATGACGGCGAAACGGCACAGCGCATACTGGAGGAGAAACAGTGCGATCTTGTGGGAACGGCCAGAGCCTTTCTTGCCGACCCTCAATTTGCGCATCGCATAGAGCACAAAGAACGCTTTTTGCCCTGCCAAGGCTGTAACCGATGCATTGCCGGGGTTTTAAAGGGCGAAGTGCTGCAATGTGCTTTTCAGCCGGAAGCGGGACAGGAGTTTTTTGAGCAGCAGCGCAGAAAAATAGCAACACGCAAAGAGGTTATTGTTATTGGCGGAGGCCCCGGGGGTATGGAAGCGGCCAAAAAGTCCGCAGAACGGGGCTTTATGACAACATTAATCACAGAAGAAGACTGTCTGGGAGGACAGTTTAATTTAGCCGGAAAAATCCCCCACAAAAAAGACCTTTTGGCATATGTGGCCTATATGGAAGAAACCTTGAAAAACCTTGGTGTAAAAATTGTTTTGGGAAAAAAATGCAGTGCTACATTTTTACTTGAGAAAAAACCTTATTTTACTGTCGTTGCCACAGGCAGCCAAGCCGCACGCCCTGCAATTGAGGGTGCCCAACAGGGGATTTTGGCCAATGATGTATTGGCAGGAAAATGTACATTACCTCCGCAATCAAATGAGGGGCAGCTGGTCATCATCGGCGGTGGCTCCGTAGGGCTGGAAACTGCCGCTTATATCAAAGAACAGGACAGCGGACGCAGAATCAAAGTGGTTGAAAGAAGCTCCTCCTTCGGCAGAGACCTAGGCGCTCTCGCCAGTCCCCTCCTTTCCAGCTTACGCAGCGCAGGCGTTCAGCTTATGGCGGACACCCAAGTGGAAAAATTGGAGGAAGGAAAGGCTTTCATTTCGATTGGCGGCCAGCCTTTTTTCTTGCAGGCAGATGATGTGATTTTTGCAACAGGTTCCCAACCCTGTGACTACGCTGACTTGACAATGCCTTTGATGGACGAACGGCTCTCCTATGCCTTGGTGGGCGATGCCGAAGCCATAGGTTGCGGCGGGGATGCAATCCACGCGGCCTATGAATTATTTACAAGGCTTTATCTGGCTTAGCTATGGTCAAAACGAACAAAAATAAATAAAATTATTGATAATTATCGTCGATTGCACTATAATAAATAGGATTTCATGGATATTTTTTAAAGCAAAAGCGTTTTATAAATACTCTAGGAGAAAAGCAAGGGGGAACTGAAATGGATTTTATTAAAAGAACTTGGGCCGAAATTGATATGGATGCGTTGGCACACAATATCAAAAGCATTCAATCCAAGCTGGCAAAGGGCGAAAAGGTCATGGGTGTTGTCAAGGCCGATGCTTATGGTCATGGCGATGGGTTTGTTGCCCGGGCATTACAGGAGGCAGACTTTGATTGGTTTGGCGTTTCCAATATCGAAGAAGGCATGAGCCTGCGCAAGGAAGGCATCAAAAAACCAATTTTAATTTTAGGCTATACTCCCGTTGATACCGTGCAGATTTTAAAAGACAATCAAATCACACAAGCTTTGATTGGTATGGAATATGCAGAGGCTTTGCAAAGTGCGGCAAAAAAAGCAGGTGTAGTGGTTGACATTCATATCAAGCTGGATACCGGTATGACCCGTGTTGGCTTTCAAACAGATGAAGATCATTTTGACAACTCCTTGAAGGAATTGCTTGCGGTAAGCAAAATGCCGAATCTCCATATTACAGGCATTTTTACCCACCATGCCGTTGCCGATGCTTATCAGGCAGACAATCCAAAATTTACAGAAATGCAGTTCACACGCTTCAATAAAATGGTGCAGGCACTAAAGGCCTCTAATGTAGATATTGGGATTCCCCATTGCGCAAATAGTGCCACAACCATTGCCTATCCCGAAAAGCATTTGGGTATGTGCCGCTCAGGCATCATTACATATGGAATGCTCCCCTCTGGCGAATGCGAAGGTATGATTGACATCAAGCCCCTTATGACGCTGAAATCTACCATTGCTTTGGTGAAGAAAGTAAGGGCAGGGGCACAGCTTTCCTATGGAAGAACCTATACAGCCGAAACCGATCGGTTGATTGCAACCGTTCCCATCGGCTATGCGGACGGCTATAACCGTTCTTTGTCTAACCGGGCAAGAATGTTGGTAAACGGTCATTTTGCCCCTGTTGTCGGCCGTGTTTGCATGGACCAACTGATGCTGGATGTTACTGGCATCCCCGATGTAAAAATGGGCGATGAGGTTGTTGTATTTGGTCGTCAGGGAGATCAGGTTTTACCCATTGAGGAGCTGGCGGATCTGTTGGGCACCATCAACTATGAGCTTACCTGCGTGATTACAAAGAGAGTACCCAGAGTATATCTGCAAGGCGGCAAGATAATTGGCATTGTTGACCATGTATTGCATCAATATTAATAAGAAATAGAATTTTAAACTTTATGGCCGCCCATTTTTCGGAGTATTTATTCTGGAATGAGCGGTTTTTCGTATCTGTAATTTACTGCATCACGCCTCTGTTCATAAGTCTTTCCCCATTCTTTTTTATGCTATTTTCTCTGTTTTGCCGTTTTCTAAGGTTGAATTTTTCCAAAAAAACGATATAATTATAGTGAATGATGGCCGAAGGGATGCATTGCAATCCCTAGGATGCAAGGTAAGTGCACCCAAACCCATGAAACCGAAAAAGCAAACGGAGGTTGAATATATGGATTTAAAGGATATTATGCAGGAAAATGTTTTTGCCGTTGTGGGCGATACTTTAAATGAAAATAAATACGCTTATATCATAAAAAAAGAATTGTTGGAACATGGCTATAAGGTGTACAGCGTAGGAAAAGAGCTTGCCTCCATTAACGATGTTCCCGAGGAAATCGATGTCATTGATTTATGCATACATCCCGCCAAGGGTATCATGCTGCTGCAAGAATGCAAAAAAGATTACAAATATATATTGATTCAGCCGGGGGCTGAAAGTGAGGAAATTCTGGATTTTCTGGAGGAAACACACACCGCCTTTATGGAGGGTTGCGCTCTGGTTGGTGTTCGTTTGTATTGTAAAAACCCTTAAGTGCCCTTGCTTTGGAAAAAGCTGTAAGCAGGATTACGCTTTTTCTCCGGCACATCAATGCTTGTTCTGCAATTTCATAGCTTTTATGAATAAACAGTTTTTGGCAAGGCCTTTCAGCCTTGCCTTTATGTTTATCCCTATATTACACCTTGCTATGCCCCTCTGTTCCTGTGGGAAAAGACAAAAACCATTGCATAATTCCTTCTCCTGTATTACCATAGAGAAAACCAAACGATTTGAGGTGTAATGATGAGATACGGTTTAATCGGTGAAAAGCTTGGACATAGCTTTTCTAAAATAATACATGAGCAGTTGGCGGACTATTCTTATGACTTGATTCCCCTTACTAAGGAGGCCTTTCCTGTTTTTATGAAACAGCGGGAGTTTACGGCGATAAACGTAACCATACCCTATAAGGAAAGCGTGCTGCCTTATCTGGATTCTATTGATCCAAAGGCCGCAGCCATCGGCGCAGTCAATACCATTGTGCATAGAGGAAGCAGACTTTACGGATATAATACTGATTATGACGGGTTTCGTTCTCTGCTGGGGAAGCATAAAATTAACCCCAAGGGGAAAAAGGTTTTGATTTTGGGGAAAGGCGGCGCCGCCAAGGCCTGCGTTGCCGTTATGAAGGATTTGGGGGCGAAAAAAATTCTGACCGTCTATTATAAAGAAAATCCGGAAACAATTTCCTATGAAGCTTGCTATCAAAACCATAAAGATGCACAAATCATTATCAATACCACGCCGGTGGGGATGTATCCCAAAACAGAAGACAGCCCCATAAATTTGGAGCCGTTCAAAACCCTAGAGGCCGTTGTAGATGTTGTGTATAATCCCTTGAGAACAAAATTTGTTTTAGATGGCCTTTCCCGAGGGGTTATTGCCGTGGGCGGACTGGAAATGCTATTGGGACAGGCCCAATGCGCCGTTGAAATTTTCCAAGGCAAAAAAATTGATGAGGATCTCATGCAACGCCTGTATGCTGATCTGCTGAAAGAACGCAGTAACCTTGTATTGATCGGTATGAGCGGATGTGGAAAAAGCACACTGGGAAAGCTGGCGGCACAGCATCTTTGTAAGAATTTTATTGACATTGACGAAGAAATCGTAAAAGAAGTGAATATGCCCATAAAGGAATTTTTTGCAAAAATGGGCGAGCCTGCCTTCCGTGCGTTGGAAAGCCGGATGGTGAAGAAATTTTCCGCCCTGAACGGCTATGTCATTGCAACAGGCGGCGGCGTGATCAAAAGCTCGGAAAATATTACGGAGCTAAAGAAAAACGGCCGTATTTTTTGGATCAAACGAGAGGTTTCTTTGCTGGAAAGCGGAAACGGGAGGCCCTTAGCACCTGATTTTGCGGCTGCCCAAAGGCTTTACAACGAAAGATTGCCCTTGTATACGGCGGCGGCAGAAGTTATCTGCGAAAATAATACAACAACAGAGGAAGGTTTGGCCCGACTGCTCCATGTGTATGAGCTGATTTTATCTTAAACTAAAACCTCTTGATTTTTAAAGCACCTCAAAACAAAATGACTGTTTTTGAGGTGCTTTTTGTATACAAATTCGCCCTGCCGAACTATGATTTTCTCGAATAGTCATAGAAAAAAGTCTTTAACGGAGGGCTTTCCTTCTAATCCTTCCCCAGAAAATCCATTAGGAATCCAAATCATCCGCAGCTTTATAAATTGCTTCTATTTCTTTTTTTGTAAAGGCTTTCTTCAAGGCATATGCAATGAAAATAATCCCCGGAATATTTATGGCAAGGCGTGTTAAAGCAAACTCCATTCCCATATATGTCATTTCAAACATCAGCATAGGAATTTTTGTGGTTGACCATGCTCCAATAAAAATCAGCAAATTAGTGAACTTCACGCCCTTTTTCATAAAAACCGCAGCAATGGGAAATGCCCCATAGAGGGGGCCTGCCGCAAAGGAACCCAAAAGGAAGGCAAGAACCACCCCTTTTACGCCCGAGCCCTCCCCCATAAATCGGACCATGGTTTCTCGTGGCACCCACACATCTAAGAGCCCCAATAAAATAAATACGGGAGGAAGCACCATTAACATTTGCGTAAACTGAAAAAAAGAAATGCTGGCCCCCTTCTTCCCGATTGTTGGGTTCATTACGGTCAATATCGCCATCATTGCCAAAGCAAAAAGAAAGAACCGATACCGTTTTACAAATTGAATCGTCTTATGCATCATGAACCCACCACCAAACCTATGATCAACGCCACTACAAATGAGAAAAGAAATGCAAGTAAATTTCTAAGCAATGTCAGTTTTTTGCCGAAAAAGGATATTTCCACCGGAATCGTAACCAATCCAACCATCATAAGTGTGGAAATAAACGCGCCAATCTGCATATATCCCGCACCGGCCTCCAGCAGCATTGCCGCAGTGGGAAATGCAACATACGGCGGAATCAAGGTAATGGAGCCTACCATGCCCGCCAAGGCAACGCCAAGCCATCCGGAATCCACACCAATCAAGCCGGAGATCACCTCCGTATTTGCAACCGCAAGAAGCATTCCCACTAGCAATAGAACTGACAATATCTGTGGTAAAATGTTTTCAAAGGATTTCCAAGCTTTTTTTAATGCAATTTTTGATTTACGCTTATCTTTCAAAAATGAAAAAATCAATGCTACAATGGCAGCAATATAAAACAAATAGGTTTGAACGTCCATAAAACATCTCCATTCCGCAAAGTACAGTTAAAAAACACGCCTTAAAATACAGTTCCCTATTTTCCATAATACTCTGCTTTTTCCATCTTGTTTCCATTGGATTTTCTCTTGCATATTTTATACGGTTTAACCCACTTTTCTATCGTTGTGGCTTGTAAAAACCCAGTTCATTTTTATGCTGGAGGACATAAAATATAAGCGCCTGCCCTGATTTATTGCAGCAATTCTTTCACCAACTCCAAAGGAATCTCCATTCTAAGGGAAATTTCTTCCATGGTAAGGCTGCCCCGCAGGAAACGGAGGCACACATCTCTCATTCGTTCCCCCACTTCGATCATATGCTGATCAGGATCGTAAAAACGGATTACCCTCTGCCCCCACCGGTGCTCCAGCACAGGATGCACAAGATGGACTTTTTTGGCTTCTAACTTTTCCAAAAAAGCATCAAAATCCTCTTCCTCAAAATAAAGCTCCGTGGTATTGTTTCCAAAACAAAGGTCTTCCTTTTTTACGCCAATGAAAGATATCCATGATTCTTGGGTTTGCAAGGAAATGCCTCCGGTGAGCGTCACGTTTGCACCGAAATCCATAACAACTTGGAGATTCAAAATTTCCTGATAAAATTGCTTTGATTTTTCCATATGTGAAACAACTAGCAACGTGCCATGAAAATCCATAGAACCACTCCCGATTAAAACGTGAAGCCAATACGGTAAATCCCAAACTCCCGATGGCCTAATTTTTCCGCCTTTGTATCCTCTCCGTTGGTAACGGCAATCATCTTTTCAAATATTTCCGCACCAAGCTCCTCCAGCGTGCATTCCCCGAGAATCACTTTTCCACCATTAATATCAATATTTTCTTCCATATTTTGATAGGTTTCGGGATTGCCTGTAATTTTTATGACAGGAACAATGGGGCATCCCGTCGGTGTTCCTCTTCCTGTTGTGAAAACAACCAGCTGGGCACCTCCCGCAACCATGCCGGTAATGGAGTCAATGTCCTGCCCCGGGGAATCCATGAAATAAAGCCCCGGTTTTTCCGGGGGAACCTCCTCACCATAGGCTAAGGCACCAAGAAAAGGTGCAGTGTCCCCTGCTTTATGCATACATCCCAAGGATTTTTCTTCTATGGTACTTAGGCCCCCTTGAATATTTCCAGGCGTCGGCTGTGAGCCTCGCAAATCCTCCCCCGCAGCCAAGGCCCTTTTCTCCACAGCGGCTACCATAGTAAGAAATTTCTCCCTTTCTTTCAAGTCCGGAAATCTTTCTGCCAAAATATGCTCTGCGCCGATAACTTCTGTGGTTTCGCTTAAAATGCTGCTGCCGCCGCAAGCAACCAAGCGGTCCGATGCAATGCCTATGGCGGGATTGGCTACAATGCCGCTGGTTGGGTCACTGCCGCCGCACTCCATGCCCAAAATTAAATGGCATACGGAAAAAGGAGTTCTCCGTACCGCAGAAAGCTTTTTCACAAGCTCTTGCGCAATGCTTATGCCTTTAGCAACGGTTTTTGTTGTTCCGCCCCATTCCTGAATGGTGATTGCTTCCACCGGCTTCCCCGTTTTTTGTATTTCATCGACAATTTCCCCGGACTGAATGCCTTCGCAGCCCAAGCCCACAACCAAAACAGCCCCCACATTAGGATTTTTCCCAAACCCCGTCAGGGTACGCATAGTTTGGCGAAAGTCCGCCCCCATCTGACAGCACCCATGCTGATGGGGCAAGGAAACTGCTCCCACCTTCTCCGCAATGCGGTTCGCCACCTCCACAGCGCAAACAGATGCCGGAATGACTAAAAGATAGTTTCTGATGCCAAAAGTGCCATTTTCCCGTTGATAACCCAGAATATCCATATTAGTATCCCTCCTTTTTGTCGCCCCGGCCACGGGTGCTTTCTATATTATGTATATGCACATGGCTTCCCTGCCGAATTTCTTTTGTGGCTAGGCCAATCCTCTGTCCATACTTAATAATCGGGTGATGCGGTAATATATCCGTCAATGCTATTTTATGATACTGGGGAATGCTCTCTTTTGCTTCCAGCTTCATTCCGCCCAAATCAAGAATCTCATGGGCATTCACCAGCCTTAAGCAAGTGCCTACGTTATCTTTTTCATGAATTTTTAAAATTGCATTCATTTTTCTCCTCCTCTTTTGTAAATGATAAAATGTTCTAAGCCTCCCGAAAATTTTTTCTACGTAGAAATATAAAATATTTTTTCTTTTTGAATGAAAATCATATATAATAAATATCATATAACACCAAGGGTGTACCTTGCAATACGTTTCATTTTTTTATGTATATTTTTCTTATATGTAAATCAAACAGCTTAAAATCATTGATACATTAGAACAGGAGGACGATTATGGCAGGTTTTAAGGAAAAGTTTGGGGATATGGCAAAGAAGGCAGCAGACAAAACAGGAAATATGGTTGAAATTGGCAAGCTTCACACAAAGATCATGTCCCAAAAACAGAGTATCTCAACAATCAAAGCGCAGATCGGCACCATACTGTATCAGAAATATCAGCAGGGAGAAGCTGTGTCTGAGGAACTGACGGAGCTGTGCCGGCAAATTGCAGAAAGTGAACGGGAAATTGATGCAATGCAGCAGGAAATACAAGAATTAAAGGAATAGGTAAAACCCTGGCGGGCTTCGTTATGCGTCATTCATATTTTTCACAAAAAAGTGCCCTATGTGCATATTTTTACGCACATAGGGCACTTTTATCATTCTCTTTTCTGCCCCCTTTCACATCAAGAGGGCATTTTATCATACTTCTTTTACCTTACGGCAATCTCCGTTAACGCTTAGGAGCAATGGCCTTTTGCCGGTTTTTTGCCCACTCATAGGGGGTAGTCTGATAGAGATAATAATTCAACCAATTGGAAAAAAGTAAATTTCCATGGGCCCGCCAACGAACCAAAGGCGCCTTTGTATCGTCATTCTCCGGAAAATAATTCACCGGAATCGGCGTTTTTAATCCCATACTTTTATCACGAATATACTCATTATTCAGCGTATTCGGATCATACTCGGAATGTCCCATAATAAAAATATGCTTGCCATCCAAGGAAGAAACTGCATAAACACCAGCCTCCTCGGAAGTAGCCAAAATTTCCAGTTCATCAACTTTGCGAATATCCTCTTCATGAACCGTTGTATGCCGGGAATGGGGTGCAAAAAAAACGTCATCCGCCCCTCTTAAGAGCATAGAATTCTTTCGATTGAGGGTATGGCGAAATACACCAAAAAGCTTTTCTTCCATTTCATACTTCGGTATTCCATAGTGATAATAAAGCCCCGCTTGGGCTCCCCAACAAATATGGAAGGTGCTATGCACATTGGTTTTGCTCCATTCCATGATTTCTTTCAATTCTTCCCAATAATCTACCTCTTCAAACTCCATCTTCTCAATGGGTGCTCCCGTGATAATAAACCCATCGTATTTTTCATCCTTGATCTCATCAAAGGTTTTATAAAATGCCAGTAAATGCTCGCTGGAGGTATTTTTTGAAACATGGGTTTTAATATGCATGAGTTCCAGTTCAATTTGCAGGGGCGTGTTTCCCAAAAGCCTTGAAATCTGCGTTTCCGTATCAATCTTTGTGGGCATCAGATTCAGCAACAGTATTTTTAACGGGCGGATATCTTGGGCGACAGCCCGATTTTCCGTCATAACAAAAACATTTTCTTCTGTCAACACCTTCACTGCCGGTAACTCATCCGGTATTTTAATCGGCATTTTCACCACCACCTTCTCTATTTTAACGTAAAACTTTTCCCAAACAATATCCCCATTAGAAAATGGAATAATCCATAAAATTGCTGCTTACTTCAAGTCTACCCCTTCCAGTGCCTGAGTAATATCATCAATCAAGTCCTGTGCATTTTCCAAGCCGCAGGAGAAACGAACCAAATCACCGGAAATTCCTGCCGCAACCAATTCTTCCTCACTCATCTGTCTATGGGTTGCACTGGCAGGATGCAGGCAACAGGTTCTTGCATCGGCAACATGGGTAGCGATAGAAGCAATCTTCAAACCATTCATAAATTTTTCTGCTGCTGCTCTGCCGCCCTTTACCCCAAAGCTTACAACGCCGCAGGTACCATTGGGCAAGTATTTTTGAGCCAGCTCATAATATTTGTCCCCTTCCAAGCTGGGATATACAACCCATGCAATCTTATCATTTTCTTTTAAAAATTTTGCCACTGCAAGGCCATTTTCACAATGACGGGGCATTCTTACGTGCAAGCTCTCTAAGCCTAAATTTAAAAGGTATGCAGTTTGCGGTGACTGGGTAGAACCAAAATCACGCATCAGCTGGGCTGTTGCCTTTGTAATAAATGCCCCGCCTTGCCCAAATTTTTCTACATAAGTAATCCCATGATAGCTGTCATCCGGTGTACAAAGTCCGGGGAATTTTTCGGCATTTGCCTTCCAGTCAAAATTTCCGGAATCCACAATGCAGCCGCCTATGCCGGAACCGTGTCCATCCAGATATTTTGTGGTGGAGTGGGTTACAATATCCACACCCCATTCAAAGGGGCGGCAGTTTATGGGAGTAGCAAAGGTGTTATCTACAATCAACGGTACACCATGGGCATGAGCCACATTGGCAAATCTTTCAAGGTCAAGCACCGTCAATGCAGGGTTTGCAATGGTTTCACCAAACATTGCTTTTGTATTGGGTTGAAAAGCCGCTTCTAATTCTTCATCAGAGCAATCGGGAGAAATAAAGGTAAACTCAATGCCCATTTTTCTCATGGTTACGGCAAAAAGGTTATAGGTGCCGCCATAAATGGTTGCGCATGACACAATATGGTCGCCGCTGGTTGCAATATTAAATATTGCGAAAAAGTTCGCCGCCTGACCGGAGGAGGTAAGCATTGCCGCTGTTCCGCCTTCCATCTCGCAAAGCTTCGCCGCAACATGGTCACAGGTTGGATTTTGCAGTCTTGAATAAAAATATCCGCTGGCTTCCAGGTCAAAAAGGGCTCCCATTTCCTGACTGGTGGCATATTTGAATGTTGTACTTTGAATGATTGGAATTTGTCTGGATTCTCCATTCTGAGGTGTATACCCGCCTTGTACGCATTTTGTTTCCAATCTGTAATTACTCATAACATAACTCCTCCTTGTTTTATCTAAAAAATAAAAAAACCGCCTCAAAGATAAACCTTGAGACGGGATATTCCCGCGGTACCACTCAAATTGCATTAATAAATAATGCCACCTTTCAGACTCAGACAAGTCCTATGCCTTTACGCAGCAATCACGGAAGGAGCCTACCAACATTTTCATGTTTTCGAATCTTCAGCTCAGAAGCCATAGGCATTAAGAAATCTTATTATCGGTTCTCACCATTCCCGATTCTCTGTGAACTTAATAACTCAGCCCTCTTCGTCATAGCTTTTTTTATTTAATTTGTTTCATTATAGCATTATATATTTTTTTGTCAACAAATATTTTAAAAGAACTAAAGCCCTCTTCAAAAATTTAACAAAAAACAATACCTTTCCTAAAAAATGAATCCCTTTATTAAAAACACAAGATATCGTAAAAGCGTATACATTTTCTGCATACGCTTTTATCCTTAAAATATTCGTATCAATTTCTTATTTTTTAGTGCAAATCTTACAGTATTAAAGAAGGTGCCGCATAAACCCTTGCCTTTAATTCATTATCCAACATATACAAGCCCTTTGCATCGCTTCCGAACAGCTCCATTTTTGTAATCAAACCGTTTGCATTTGTTTCTTCTTCGCCCTGTTCTTTTACAAACCAGTCTAAAAATTGAACGGTTCTGTAATCATGCACTTCTTGTGCCGCTGTGTAGATTGTATGGATGGACGCTGTAATATATTCCTCATGTGTCAAAGCAGCCTTTAAGGGATCCATCAATGTATCAATTTCTACATCCGGCTTGCCGATTGCTTCAAAATCGACCCGCTGATTATTGTTTTGCAAATACTGATAAAAGAGCATTGCATGGTCCCTTTCTTCCTGTGCCTGTATTTTAAACCAGTTTGCAAAACCCTCGAGCCCTTTGGATTCATAAAAATTTGCAAAATCCAGATACAGATAGGCAGAAAAGAATTCCTTTGTAATCTGTGCGTTTAAAAGATCTATTACCTTTTTGTCTAACATTCTTATCCCTCCTAATGTCATTGTCGTTTTTATAAAAAAATTAAAACCATCCCTTGCTCCACCTTTCTTTTGAAAGGTAAAGCAAATGGATTGCTGTTTCCTTGGATAACATTTCCAAGCTTAGAGGGTATTTTCAATACAAATGCGTTCTTCCCATCTGCATAAGAAAATAACCGCTTTTTATATCATAATTTTACCCGCCTGCAACAGTATTATCCGCAAAAAAGCCGGTGAAAATTATTTTCTTTGGATAACTATTAGTTTAGTATTAAACGATAATTATGTCAAGCCTTGGTTCTTTTCTACACTTCGTATAAATTAACAATTCAATTCAACATTCATAAAAAAACTTGACAAATCAGCTTCTTAATTGTATACTTATAACAACTTTTTAGTTGATTTCATATTGTTTTATCGTGAAAGGAGATATTGTATGGCTGAAAAAAAAATCCCCCGCATCGACAGCAGATTGAGAAAGCACATTGTAACAATGCCGGAAGAAATATGGAGTGCCAGCGGTATTGTTATTTGGGGAAAACGCATCAAATCTTTGATATTTTCAACCGACATTGCAATTATTCGTAATTGTAATGCCGATGCAGTGCTCGCCGTATATCCCTTTACTCCTCAGCAAATTATTGCAGACGCCATCGTTTCCGCTTCCAGTATTCCCGTATTTTGTGGTGTCGGCGGCGGTACCACAACAGGCCCCCGGGTGGTTATGCTTGCAAAGGATGCCGAAGCCTTAGGCGCCATGGGCGTAGTTGTAAATGCACCCACCAGTAACTCGGTGATTCAACATATTCATGAAATTATCGATATCCCGATTATCGTTACTATTTTACACGAAAACAATGATATTGACGGCAGATTAGCTGCGGGCACCAGCATTTTAAATATATCCGCCGCAAGCAGAACGCCGGACGTGGTGCGTTCCATTCGCCGAAAATATCCCTCCGTACCTATTATTGCAACCGGAGGCCCTTCCAGAGAAAGCATTAAAGAAACCATCGAAGCCGGCGCTAACGCAATTAGCTTTACACCGCCCACCGCAATGGACTTATTCCACGGATTAATGAGCAGATACCGTACCGAGCATGAGCAACAGAAAAAAAACGACGCTTAAAACACAGCTGAAATAAAACGTTACATACACTTTTTATAGCGTGTGCTATGACAAAATCCATAGAAACTCAAAATTCAAGTTGTAAAAGGGCTATACCGCACATAGAATATCATAAAAAATATACAAAAGAAGCCTGATGTAAGAACGTAAAATCAGACTTCTTTTTATTGATAAACTTTCTCATTCTTAAAAATGTGCTTACCTTTCTTTTGCTGCATCCTATTTCATACTTACTTTTCTTCCTTTTCCGGTTTATGACAGCTTTCGCTGTGGGCACAGCCCTTGCAGCCGTTGCCGCAATCATTTTTCATATTGTTAATATTTCTCTGCATTTTCCGCAAATTATAAGCTACAAGACCAACCACCAAAACAATTGGAATGATCGTCGTGAAAATCGTTTCCGTATCCAAATTTTCATCTCCTTAAATATATCTGTCCGTAAATCTGTGCAGCAAGGCTTCCCACTCCTTTTCATCAACAATATTTTTTGAAAGCTCCTCTACCCGGGTTTGATCATAGGGCTGCATACGATAAAGGTATTTCCAATCCAAAGGAAACCCCATTCTCCTTGCCAACTGATACTTTTTTTGCTCTAGCTCCGGAAGGGCCAAAAAGGCATCAATGTATTCCAGCATATCGTATAAGTCCGTGTTTAAATAGCCGGAAACCTCTTCCAACAAATTAATAATATGGTCACTGGTGAGTTTACCAGTAACACGTTTCGGATCGATGTGGGCAAGCATTTTCCGAATTTCCACCAATTTTTCTATATCTCTTTGCTCCTGATATTTGCCGGAGGCACGCAATTCTTCCATTAAAGAGCCGCTTCTTAAAATAAAGGTACGCAGGCGCACAAAATCCGGGTTTACTTCATTGATTACCTTTGCCGTTTCCGTAGCGTTTTCATTGGATAACGCCTTGCCGCCCACTCCCGGCATAAAATATATGGACAGCTCGATGTTTGCGGCCTTCACCTTTTTGCCGCCAATGATTTCATCCTCTTGGGTTGCACCCTTTCCAATCAACTCCAGAACCTTATCAGAACCCGACTCATAGCCGGAATGAATACGATCCAAACCCGCTGCCCGCAAAAGCTTAAAATCCTCCGGAGAAATACGGGCTAAGGTATTTGCCCTGCCGTAGGAGGTAATTCTTTGAATTTCTGGCAAGCGCGTTCTCACATGGCTGACAATTTCCACCAACCATTCCGGACGCAAAACCATGGTATTGGCATCCTGCAAGAAAATTGCCTGCTTATTCCCCTCGGTCAGCCAGGTAAATACCATTTGATAGCACATTTTTGCTTCATCCGTCGGCATTGATTGATATTCCCGCTGAATTGCAGCCATATCATAGTCGCCATTACGCCAATGGCTCAAAATTCTATCTCTGTATTCCGCCATAACGTCAATATCTTTTTTCACCTCTGCCACAGGTCTGACGTGGAATGAGGTGTTTTTATACAGCATACAAAATTTACATTTATTCCAGGGACAGTTTTCTGTTACACGCAGAAGCAAGCTGTTTGCTTCACTTGGTGGCCGAATGGGCCCAACTTGAAATATTCCTTGTTCCATATACTCACTTCCTTTCTGAAAAAGCAATGTGCTTTCTTGCATTTTATATAATCTGCCTTAAAAAAGCAAGTTGAAGTTATTGAATGCGGAAAAAAGCAATTTGAAAAGGACGCTCTCCCAGATACAAAGGGTATAAAAAATTTATTTGAAACTCCCTATTTCTATAAAAAAAGACCCTTTCATTTCTCTGTCGTAGGAAGGGACTTTTAAATCCATAGAAAATTTCTAAATCATTCGTCTAACACTGTTAATGCGACGGCAATTTTTGATGCAACCCTTGCATTATTATAAGCCAGCTGCAAATTAGAAGCAAGGGAAACCCCTTTTGTCATTTCCTTGATATGCTTTAACAGAAATGGCGTGGTTTCTTTCCCATGAATGCCCCCCTCCTTGGCTAATACCAATGCACGATTAATCACTGCTTCCATTTCATCAAAATCCAATTCATATGCCGCAGGGATGGGATTCGCAATCAATGCGCCGCCTGCAAGGTTCAAATCCCATTTTGTTTTCAAAATTTTTGCAATCAGTGTTTCATCCTTCGCATTAAAATCCACCTTGAAACCACTTTTCCTGCAATAGAACGCAGGGAAATCCTCTGTATCAACACCAATTACAGGGACGCCCATGGTTTCCAAATATTCCAGCGTAAGGCCAATATCCAATAAAGATTTTGCGCCCGCACCAACGACAGCTACGGGGGTATGGGCAAGCTCCTGCAAGTCAGCACTAATATCCATGGTTTCCGCAGCACCTCTATGCACACCGCCGATTCCCCCTGTAGTAAAAATACGAATGCCCGCCATGGCAGCAATCATCATAGTGGTGGCAACCGTTGTAGCACCAACCTTTCCCGTTGCCAAATATACTGCCACATCCCGACGGCTTACTTTGCCTACCTCTTCCCCTTTACACATAAGCTCCAGCTCTTCCGCTGTCAGCCCCACCTTAAGCTTTCCGTGAATAATTGCAGTGGTTGCAGGGATTGCCCCTTCCTCTCGCACAATTTCCTCCACCCTATGAGCAAAGGCAATATTTTCCGGATAGGGCATACCATGGCTTAAAATCGTGCTCTCCAATGCAACAATGGGCTTTTTATTGCCAATGGCCTCTTGAATTTCGGGGGTAATGGTTAAATATTTATCTAAATTCATCGTTTTCTTTCCTCCAATATTTTTTCAAGTAATGCTATGCTCATATTTGGATGAATGGTTGTTTTGTATGAAATTGCCGCAATGCCTGCCGCTAAAGCAAGGTCTATGGTATGACTCACATCAACATCATGCAGTCTTGCATATAAAACTGCCGCCATAAAGGCATCGCCGCCGCCTGTGGCATTCTCCATTCTCTCCAGCGGCCGAAGGGATCGCTTTATTTTCACACCATCTCGATTCATATAAAAGCATCCATCCATACCAAGGCTGATATAAATATGTTTTAACCCTTTTTCTAAAAGGGCATCTGCCGCACGCTCCAAATCCGCTTCCGATTCAATTTTTATGCCGCTAATCACCTCGGTTTCCAGTTTGTTCGGCTTAATTGTATCAATACGGCCAATGATAGGCTTTAATTTTTCGGCATAAGTACAAGAAACCGGATCAACAAAAATGGGGGCTTGTTTTCCATAAATATCTAAGATGCCCTCTAAAACCGCTTCCGGAAGACCGGCATCCATGGTAATGTACTTTGCGCCGCCAATAATACCGCCTTTTCCTTTCAAATAGTCCATGTTCATCTGTTGTAGCACGGACATATCCGACATGGCTACATACATATCTCCATTTTCATCTAGAATGGAGATATAGGTAGAAGAGGGATGCCTTTCTACCACCATACTGTGAGAAAAATCAATCCCTGCAGCTGCGCACTCGCTGCGAATTTGCTCCGCATACGTATCATCCCCCAAAGCGGTGATCAGCTTAACCATGGCCCCAAGCCTGGCCAGATTTTCAGAAACATTTCTGGTGACCCCGCCGGCTGAGGAATTCATTTTGCCGGGATTACTATCTCTCAATTGAATGCCTTTTTTGCTTTTCCCATGGATGTCCACATTTGCAGCACCGATTCCCAGAATATACTCCTGTTCTTTGAGTAAATAACCTCTGCCCAAGATATATCCTTTTTTTTGCAGGTTTGCAATATGCACCGCCACGGAACTCCGGGTAATGCCCAGTTTTTGCGCAATTTCGCTTTGCTCAATCATAGGTATTGCACGAATAATTTCATATATTTGCCGTTCTCTTTGTGTCAACTTTCCACCCTCTTTGCATTTGTTTATCATTTAAGCATATATTTAAATTAATCTTTTTTCAAAAAATTGTCAACACGTTTTTTCATATTCTTACCCTAACCTCGATATATTGGTAAAAAAGCCCGGAGGTAGCAAAATGAAACTATTTAAAGCAATACATATCAAACAAAAGCATATTCTGATGGGATTGGCGGCAGTGATCTGCGTTGGTCTTTGTGCATTTCTCTTCCCTCCTGCCGCAGCAAAAGTCTCGTCCATCGTTTCCGCAAACACAGAAAAAAAGCTTCCAATTTATTGTGTGGAAACAGAGAAGCCTCAGGTCTCCATTAGCTTTGACGCAGCTTGGGGCGCAGATGACACAGATACTTTATTGGAAATTTTAGCAGCCAATGATGTAAAAACCACTTTTTTTCTCTGCGGATATTGGGTTGAAGATTATCCCGAGGAAGTGAAAAAAATTGCCAAAGCAGGGCATGACTTAGGCAACCATTCTTCTACCCATCCACATATGAACCAGCTGTCGGCGGAACAAATTGCCAAGGAGCTTGCCGACTGCCATAAAGCTGTAGCGGATTTGACAGGAATCGAAATGGAATTGTTCCGTCCGCCCTTTGGGGAGTACAACAACACAGTCATTGAAACCTCTTTTGCAAATTCTTATTATCCTGTGCAGTGGGATGTTGATAGCCTAGACTGGAAGGAATTAGGGCCGGAGCATGAAATCAATCAGGTTCTAAATCACAAAAATCTGGGCAATGGTTCCATTATTTTATTTCATAATGATGCGAAGTATACGCCTCAGGTCTTGGGCACCATCATAAAAGGTTTAAAAGAAAAAGGCTACGAAATCGTTCCCATTTCCGAGCTTATCCACAAAGATAATTTTGAAATGAATCATGAGGGCAGGCAAAAAATTTCATCTCCCGCATAAAGAATACCCATAAAGGCACCAACAGAAGGGCTTGCCGACTGGAATTTACAGTCAGCAAGCCCTTCTGTTGGCCTAATGGAACATTATTTTTTGTGTGAATTAGGAGGATATTCCGCTTCTTTATAAAAAACCTTTCAACAAATGGAGGGGATTACATTCTTTCCTCTTTACTGGAGGTAATGGGCTGAATTGAATATTTTAACACAATATTCAAATTCGGAAATTCTATTTTAAAGGTTCTTAATAAACGCTGTGCCACCGTATTAGCCGCATCATAATTGGTATTTGAAAGCAAAATCAAATATTGATTGACGCTATAGCGGGTAAACACATCACCGCTTCTTATGTTATACTGAATTGTAGTCTTTAAAGACTCCATACCACGATTTAAAACTCTTCTGGAAGGAATGCTCACCATATTATTATCCACAACAGAAAGCAAACACAAGTGAGCAGGTTCTCCCGATCTTTCCATATTTCTTTCTTCTAAATGATAGACTAGCTTAAAAAATTCATATTCACAAAAAATACTTCCTATTTCTTTCTTGCTCTCATCCAGCCTATTTTTTATGACAGAAAGATCCATCTCCGGTGTTTTAATTGTTTTGACAACATCCTTATATAAGGTCAGTAATTCCTCCGAAGGGGTAATTCCCAATTCTTTCATGAAAAGCCCCGTGGCATGATGATATAAATCAAGGGCTTGTTCCAACTGACCTGTTTGGATTAAAACTTGAATCAAATAAATATACAGTTGTTCTTCATGAGGCTCTAAAAGAATTGCTTTCTCACAAACATTAGAAAGCTGCTCATATTTTTTATGCTCAAAAAGCAGTTTCGCCAAATCTGAAACTACCCGCCCATACAGCGAACGATAGTAGGAAGAAATTGGGATTGCCCATTCTTCACAAGCTTTTTTCTGTAAAAAATGTCCCCGATAGAGGCTCTCTGCCTGCAGTAAAAGGGAAATTTTTCTTGAAACATCCTCTGTTTCTAATTCACTCTCAAAAATCAGTCTTTGAAATTCATCTACATCTGTAACGCATTTAAAATCCTGATTCCACCCATAAGCCCCATTTCGATATAAAATCATTCTGCGGCTATTTTCAAAATCCAGCCCTTCCAAAGCAGTTCTAACCCGATGCATCAAAACTTTTAATGTATTGATGGGATCTCTGGAGGTTCCGTCTGCCCAAAGCAATTCTATCAATTCATCTTGAGGGACAAATCGTTTTCTGTGGACAATCAGATATTCCAACAATGTCCAAACCTTTTTCGAGCGGTTTATCTGATCGGAAATGATGCTATTTTTGTATTCGATCGTAAACTCGCCTAACAGTGTTACTCTAAATTCTTCGCCCACAGGCCTCCCCCTTTTTCCATTCGTATGAAAGCTATATCATACCAAACTATTGAATTGAAACCATTACCAAAAGCATTCCTCATGCGCAGTAATGTTAGATCAAATTTATTTACCCTCTTTTTCTTGCAAACATGATGGTGGACAAAAGCCATCCTTTTCCTATGCTTTTGCAATTTTCCTCCTATAATTCAAGTTGAAAATACAGACAAGGCAGCAAAAGGAACGAACCCGAAATCTATTCCCTGGCGCTTTCTATCTCCCAGCATTCATGCGGAAGCGTTTTTCCAACGCCTCGGGATGAAGGGCATATTGTAACGCAGTTTCCTTCGATATTTTACCTTTAGAAACCAATTCATATAAGCTATAATCCATAGAAACCATTCCCTCGGCTCCTGACATCCCGATTACTGACTCTATTTGATAAACCTTCGACTCTCGTATCATATTGCCCACTGCTGGATTCATATGCAAAATTTCAAAGGCAGGAACCAAAGTGCCGTCCTTGGCTGGAATCAGCTGTTGAGAAATGATGGTATGCAAGACCATAGATAACTGTACTCTGGCCTGCTGCTGATGATGCGGCGGAAAAATATCTATGATTCTCTCAATGGTATTTACGGCACCTACCGTATGCAACGCCGAAAGAATCAGATGGCCTGTTTCGGCTGCCATCATAGATATTTGCAGTATCTCATGCTCACGCATTTCTCCTACTAAGATAACATCGGGAGACTGCCGCAAGCTGGAGCGCAAGGCAGTTGTAAAATTTTTTGTATCCAGTCCGATTTCCCGCTGACTTACGATGGATTTTTCGTTACGATACAAAAACTCAATCGGATCCTCCAAGGTAATAATATGATTGCTGCGGGTTTCATTAATTCTTTGCAAAACACAGGCCAGTGTTGTTGATTTTCCATTTCCCGCCGCTCCTGTTACCAATACCATACCCTTTTTCAGATTTGCCACGCGAATGACCTCTTCGGGAATTCCAATTTTCTGATACTCAGGAATGCCATAGGCCACAATCCGCAGCACTGCCGCCAGAGAGCCCCTCTGCTTATAGCAATTCACCCGCAGTCTGGCTAAATTGGGCACAGAAAGGGCAAAATCATCCTCCCCAGCATCCTCCAAATGTGTCAACCCACGGTTTGCCAACCGATACGCCTCCTCCACCAACAATTTGGAATACTCAGGCATAACCTTTTCATCATTCAGCTGATATATCATTTTCCCCTTTTTATAGGACAATGCTTTTCCCGCAACAATAAAAATATCTGATGCTCCCAACTCCATGGACTGCTTCAAAATTTCTAAAAAAGAAAGCATACCGTTCTCCTAACTGATTCAATCTCACTGACTTAATCTTCTGCTCTATCTATCGTAACTTATGGCTTGCATACCTCTGATTTTGCGGCGGGAAGAACCATGTTTACCATCATCCTCCGCTATGCTTGCAAAAAAGCTGCTGTCCAAACAGAACACCTTTTCTATAAATAGAAGAAGGCCTTCTGGCCCAGCCATAGAAGTCTTTCGTACTCAAAAACATCCTAACATCCTACCCGTGCCTATGCCGCAAACCTCTATATATGCGACGAACCGCTGAATTTCAGCGGTTTCGTTCTTATCCGTATCATTGAAATGAGTATAAGAATTTTTGCTTGCTACACTCCATACCTGATATACTTCATCATTGCCTCACAGAACACAATTGTTGAAGCAAAAAACGGATCCATCGCCAAATTGTATCAGCAAAGAAAATAACACCTTCAATTCCGCCAAGTTCTTTCCTCTACGCAAAAATCCAAGCGTACGGTACTTCCCTATACATAACCAGATAATCAATCTTACAGGCACAAACAGGAAATGAAACCCAGTCCTTCCCTTTCCACTTCTGCTAAAAATAGTCGTACTATATAAAATAAACGGTAGTATTTTCTGATTTCTATAAAATATTGCTTTATTTTTCTATAAAAATATCCTTTATGTACAAACCTGAATATACATAATTCTACAAATAGAACCCATTATTTTCTAAATTTTAGCATAAATCTACTCTAGCGTCAACAAAACCTACTAAAAAAAATTATTCCTTGAAGTATAGCAATAAACAAGTCATATACCTTAGAACAATATGACTGCGCTGGGTGAATTTTTCTTTTTTCGATGAAAAACGCGTATCTCAAAAGAAGATACGCATTTTTTTATCCTCTGAGCTTTAGAATTTCGTCTAAAATCTTATGAGCAACCATTTCTTTTGTTAAAAGATCCAACTGAACCTCTTCTTGCTTAGAAATCAATGTAACAACATTCGTATCGGTAGCAAAGCCGCTGCCCGCAATTTTCAAATTATTTGCTACGATCATATCAATGTTTTTCTTTTCCATCTTGGCTCTGGAATTCTCCAGCATATTCTCTGTTTCCATGGAAAAACCGCAGAAAAATTGTTCCTCTTTGCGATGTTCTCCCATATATTTCAAAATATCCTGTGTCCGATCTAACTCTATACACATTTCTCCGTCTTTTTTCTTCATTTTATTATCCGAAACGGTTTTCGGCTTATAATCAGCCACGGCTGCCGCTTTAATGATAATGTCATTTTCAAGAAAATTACTTTTCATTGCCTCAAACATATCTGCGGCACTCTTTACTTGAATATAGTTTATAAATAAAGGACACTCCAACGTAGTCACGCCGCTTACTAAGGTTACCTCTGCCCCGCGGAGCATAGCAGCTTTGGCAAGCTCATACCCCATCTTTCCGGTGGAATGATTGGTAATGTAGCGAACAGGATCAATAGCCTCTTGGGTGGGCCCTGCGGTAATCAGCACCTTTTGGCCCTGTAAATCCTTTTCATATGCAATTTCACGAAGGATATGGGCCACCAAAACCGATTCCTTTGGGAGTTTGCCTTCCCCCGTATCTTTGCACGCCAACACTCCGCTTTCCGGCGGAATGATTTCATAGCCATATCCTGCAAGTTTTTTTAAATTATCCTGAACGATCGGATTATGAAACATATTCGTATTCATCGTCGGGGCGATTATTTTTTTTGCGGTACAAGCCATCACCGTTGTGGTCAGCATATCATCGGCAATGCCTGAAGCTAATTTCCCGATCACATTTGCAGAAGCAGGCGCAACCAAAAAAACGTCGGCTTTTTTGGCCAAAGAGATATGGGCAACATGAAATTGAAAATTACGATCAAATGTGTCTACCAGACATTTATTTCCCGTCAGCGTTTCAAAGGTAATGGGGGTAATGAAATGGGTGGCATTTTCCGTCATAATGATATGCACATCACACTCCATCTTTACCAGCATACTAGCCACATTCGCCATTTTATAAGCCGCAATGCTTCCCGTAACACCCAAAACCACTGTCTTTCCTTTAAGTAACATAGCATACTCCTTTATTTCCGTATTTGCTTCTATCTTTGGTCATATTATAACAAACAATGCTAAGAAGGACTAGTATTTTAAACAAAAAAACAACTAAAATTCCAGATGGCTGATTCCGTCTCTGTCTATTAGCATTTGCAGCCCGGGCACCTTCGTATAATTTCCAAACAAATAAACGGAATATGCATCTTGGCCCGCTAAATCTAAGTGATTTTCCTCCTTCAGTATTTCTCCGGTAATATAATCCTTTATTTTTAACGTATGCATCCCTTCTTTTGCCGCATAGTATCGGCTGATTTCCCTATAATCAATTTCGGACAAAATAAGGGCATCGTCCAAATAAGCGTTGAGCAAAGGCGCATTGGGTGAAATTTGTATGAAGCGAAGATAGGCAAAACTCTCGGGGATGGGAGGTATACAGTCATTCACCATGAGCATACACGTATGGCCGTCTAATCCAGAAAAAGCCCCTGTATAAACACGGTACCCGATGATATTAATAAATGTGGAGATAAAGACATCCTCCGTTTTTCCTGCTTGCAAAATCTGAATATGATAATACCCAGGAAAGGCTTTATAATATGGTGAGAAAGCACTATATTTTAAATTAGAAATGACCCTCACACCATTTACATAAATATCAATTGCCGAAACAGCGGTAAAGGCATTGAAGAAATTTATAAATCCATATAATGTAATCCCAGAAATAATGGTGATTTCCAGCTCCTGAACATTTGGCATAATATTAATTTCCGGAAAAACTTTCCGAATGAGCTCGGCATTCGCCATGGGTGTCAAGGGGTATTCATAGTTTAAGAATTCTTCCTCCGCCAATGGTAGGGGAAACATCCTGTCCTGACTTACATCCGCATGAAATTCAATATTTTCGGACATAGCTGCAGCACCACCTTTCTTTTTCTGTTACAATATGGCAGGACAAATTTTTGTGTGCCGCCCCAATATGCCGATTCTCTTCTGAAGCACTAAGGAAGGATTGCATCTATGGTTATGAAAGGTACAAATATTTCTGTTTTCATGTATCCTCTCCAAGGCATAAAACGGTGCGAACTGTACCTATCGGTTTATTCCAAGATGCCATTGGAAAAAGAGTACTTTCTGGGTAAAACAACCATAAACCGGCTGCCCATTCCTTCGGTGCTTTCTAATCTAAGCTCTCCGTGGTGGGCCTCCACAACGGATTTTGCAATGGTTAAGCCAATCCCCGCCCCGCCGGACTTTCTATTGCGGGACTGCTCCGCACGATAAAATCTTTCAAAAACATAGGGTATATCTTTTTGCGCAATGCCAATACCGGTGTCCTCAAAAATCAGAATGCCTTTCTCTGCCTCCCCCTTTACCAAAACACTGATTTCACCGCCAGAAGGGGTATATTTTATTGCATTGGACAAAAGATTGGTCATCACTTGAAGGATTCTCTCCCGGTCGGCCTGCACCACTGTAGGCTCACCCTGTATGCTCAGTTTGATTTTTTTATTGTCAGCCTCCCTTTCAAAATTATGACCAACAGTTTCCACAGCCGCAAGCAAATCCATTTCCGTAATATGCAGCTTCAGATTTTCCTGCTCCAGCTTTGCCAACCGGTCTAAATCAACAATCAAGCTGCTTAGGCGTTTCACTTCCTCGATACAGCCATACAGCCGTTCCGGGCTTGCCTCCCAAATCCCCTCTGCCATGGCCTCCAAATGAGAACGGAGGGCGGCAAGGGGAGTGCGCAGCTCATGGGCAATATCCCCGGTCAGCTGCTTGCGAAATTGCTCCTGCCTGCCCAAAGCATCAGACATATTGTTAATCGAAGTGACAAGCATATGCAGCTCTTTGGTTTTTGTATCCCCCTCAAAACGAATATCATATGCCCCATTAGCAATCTGTTTGGCGATTTCTGCCGTTTTTGTTACAGGTCTGGCAATTCTATAAGCAAAAAAACCGCCCGCCAGAATAGATACCCCGCAGGAAACCAATGCGATGAGCAGAAAAATTCCATTCATCTGATTAATAAATTGAAATTCGCTTTCCTTCAAAAAATAAGGGCCATAGGTCTTGATGGATACAGAACCAATCTTTTGATTTCCCTGCATTAAAGCGAACGCATGGGTTGTAAAGCCGTTGTTTTCTTCTCTACGTCGCATCCGTTCTGTAATCTCCCCCATAATTTGCCTGCAAAGGGTCATATCATGCTTTTCCGCATCCCAAAGCAGCTCTCCCGACCTATCATAAATGGATAACACATAGCCGTCATATAAGGAATACATACCAATTGTGTGAAGCGATTCTGTACTCCAGCTTTTTGTCATCCTATTATATAAACTTTCCAAATCTTCAACAATTTCCCCTCGCCGCAGTTGTTCCTGACGGATAATATATTCTTCAAACTGTTTGTTGACCGCCATGTTGGCAAGCAAACTGACCAGAACCACTATTCCCAAAACAATAGACATAATGTATAAGGATAGCTGTGAACGCAAGCTTTTCATGAATTCAGTCCCCTCCGAATTTGTAGCCCAAACCGTGGACAGTCAATACATACACGGGATTTTTGGGGTCATCCTCAATTTTCTGGCGTATATTTTTGATATGGCTGTCAATGGCCCGGTCGTATCCATCAAAATCATCTCCCAATGCAACAGAAATCAACTCTTCTCGATGAAACACCTTACCAGGATATTTAATCAATGCTGAGAGTATTTTCATCTCCCTTGCTGTTAATACAACAGGGATATTTTTTTTTAAAAGAATGCCTTTTTCAAAATCTATCAACAAGTCTCCGTTGTGCCAAGAATTTCTCATGGTCAGCGGAACCAGATCCTCCCCCGTTCTGCGGAGCAACGCTTCCACCCGGGCATACAGCACCTTTAGGCCAAAGGGCTTTGTGATATAATCGTCTGCGCCAAGGCCTAACCCCTTTACCACGTCCTCATCCTCCACCCTGGCTGTCAGCATGATGATGGGCACACGGGATTTTTTGCGGATTTGCCCGCAAACCTCCTCGCCGGAAATCCCCGGCATCATTAAATCCAAAATAACCAAGGTGATATTTTCACGGTTGAATATATCCAAAGCCATTTGGCCATTTTCTGCTGATAAAACACGAAATCCCTTCTTTTTCAGAAGGGCAGACACGACCTCCAAAATTTTTGGCTCATCATCCACAACTAAAATGCTTTTGCTTTGATTGTTCATCGTACCGGCTTCACTTCCTCACGCAGAAGGGGGAAACACTCTTGCGGCGCATCCCCCCTCATTCATCATCCTACTACATCGTAGCCCTGTTCCTCAATTTCCGATTTGATTTCATCCAGTGTGCTTTCCGCCGGATGATACTTTACGGTTACTGATTTGTTTTTCAAATCAACGGCAACTTTTTCAATGCCGGGCAAGGCGCTTACTGCATTTTTCACAGCCTTTACGCAGTGCTCGCAGGACATACCTTCTACATTCAATATTGTTTCTTCCATTATAATGCCTCCAATCTAGTATGACAAGTTATGTTATTTAATTTCTTTTTTTGAGCAGCTGCATCTGCAACCTCACAAAGGGTATCCAGCCCATAGAATTTATTGTAAATCAAAAGGCTTCAAAAATTTATACATTTCTTCCGCACTGGCCCCCATACCCATGCTAACCGTGGTGTATGCCCAGCCTTCCACTTTTTCGGGATCCACGCCCGCAGCAATCAAAGGCTCCGGATGCAGAACAAATACAATATCCTTATCTTGAGCTTCCTTTACGGATCCATTCATCTCCATATTCTTGGCCCATTCAAACAGATTGCCATTGCCAAGGCTAATATTATAATGATCCATTGGGGTATGATAGCCAATTTGATGGGGATATTTACGAACAATTTCCTCGTAAGCCGCTTTCGGTGTGGCTTCTTCTTTTCCTTGATCTTCACCCAATTGGGTCCCTACCAAAAGCATTCCATCCTGCACCGTATAATATTCCGGCAATTTCTCAATATCCAAGCCTGCCTCTACAAAAGGTGCGGCATCCACAGAGAGCATGACATCAAATAAGGGGCTTTCGCTAAAGTTCCCGCTCCAAATAAAACCCGCCGAGCCATCCGGTGCTTCCAGCTTCCAGCCCTTATTTTCCTCATCAAAAACCACACCACTGTCTGATGCAGAGAGAACGGCTTCAAAAGAATCCACAGAGCCCTTTCCCACCACATCAATGGTTCCGGCTGTTTTCAAAATACCTGTGAGAATGAGTGCTACGATAACTACAGCCACACCTATAGCAGAAATCAATTTTACATTCTTTTTCATGGTCTGCTCACCCTGCCCTTTCCTACTGTTGTTTGAAATCTCTTTAATCTGAGGGCGTTGGCCAGAACGGAAACGGAGCTTAAACTCATTGCCGCCGCCGCAAAAATAGGGTTTAACAGGGGGCCGCCAAAGAGATACAACACACCTGCCGCAATGGGAATACCGATGACGTTGTAACCAAATGCCCAAAATAAATTTTGCTTAATGTTTTGAATGGTTTTTTTGCTTAAAAGGATGCCTGTGGGCACATCCATTAAATCGGATCGCATCAGCACAATATCTGCGGATTCCATGGCAACGTCTGTCCCGGAGCCAATGGCAATGCCGATATCCGCCTGTGCCAGTGCCGGTGCGTCGTTAATACCGTCCCCAACCATGGCAACCTTGCGCCCCAATTCCTGAAGCTTTTTCACCTCATTTGACTTATCCTGCGGAAGCACCTCCGCTAAAACATGGTCAATGCCCACCTGTTTTGCAATGGCCGCCGCCGTCTTTTTATTATCTCCGGTAATCATTGCAACCTCAATGCCCATGTGATGCAGCTCTTCAATGGCCGCCCGACTGCTCTGCTTTACAACATCTGCCACTGCCACAATGCCGGAAAGCGTACCATCCAAAGCGACATACATCGGTGTCTTGCCTTCCTCTGCCAACAGATCACTGGCTTCTTCCATGGCAGTCAGGGAAATTTCCCGCTCTGCCATCAGTTTGCGGTTGCCCGCCAAAATGGTATGACCATCAATATTTGCCTCAATCCCCCGCCCTGTGAGGGATTCAAAGTTTTCCATGGTAAAGAGAGGAAGGCCTGCATCTTCCGCCCCCCGAACAATGGCCTGCCCCAAGGGATGCTCCGAACCTTTTTCGGCAGAAGCCGTTAATTGAAGGAGACGGTTCTTCTCTACGCCCTCCGTTGTCAAAACATCTGTAACCGTTGGCTTGCCTTCGGTAATGGTTCCTGTTTTGTCAAAAATAATGGTATTGATTTTATGCGCTGTTTCCAATGCCTGACCGCCTTTGATTAAAATGCCGTTCTCGGCACCCTTGCCGGTACCCACCATAATGGCAGTGGGTGTTGCCAAGCCCAAGGCACAAGGGCAGGCAATAACCAAAACGGCAATAAATATGGTAAGAGCAAACTCTATGTCACCGCCGGTACCAAAGTACCACGCAATGCCGGCCAATGCCGCAATGCCGCATACAACAGGTACGAAATAACCAGAAACAATATCCGCCATTTGAGCAATGGGCGCTTTCGAGCCCTGAGCCTCTTCAACCAACTGAATAATGCGTGCCAAGGCAGTGTCACTTCCGATTTTTTCCGCCTGAAATTGAATGGTTCCCGTTGTATTTAAGGAAGCCGCATAAACAGGGTCTCCTGCTTTTTTATTCACCGGCATACTTTCGCCGGTGAGCATAGACTCGTCAATGGCAGTGCGCCCTTCCACCACCGATCCGTCCACAGGAATTTTTGCACCGGGCTTTACAACGAGAATATCTCCGATTTCCACCTCGTCAATGGGAATCTCTTTTTCCGCACCATTTTGTATCACAATGGCCGTTTTCGGTGCCAGACCCATCAGCTTTTTAATGGCCTCCCCGGTGCGTCCCTTGGAAACGGCTTCCAGCGTTTTTCCAAGCAGAATCAATGTAATGATGACACCGGCCGTTTCATAATACAAATGATCCACGCCCATAAAATTACCCTTTGCAATCAGCCATGTATTATAAAGGCTGTAAAGAACTGCCGCAGTGGTGCCAATGGCAATCAGCGAATCCATATTGGGGCTGCGCTGCCATAGGGCTTTAAAGCCAACTGTGTAAAATTTATACCCCACACCAAGGGCGGGAAGCACCAGTAAAAGCTCCGCCAGTGCATAAAGCAAAGGATACCGCATGGGGTCAAGGCCTGCCGGAAATGGCAGCTGCACAATTGTAATCATAGGCGCCATGGCAATATAGAGCAGAGGCAGAGAAAAAACAGCGGATGTAATAAACTTTGTCCATAGGATTTTTATTTCCAGTTGTTTTCTTTCCCTATCCTCCTTTGCGGCATCCTGTCTATTGATTTCCAAAGCTTCATAGCCCGCCTTTTCTATGGCTTCACGGATTGCAGAGAGCCGTACTGCTTGGGGCTGATAAACCACTGTGGCTTTTTCCGTTGCAAAATTGACGGAAGAATTGGTGACACCTTCTAATTTTTTGACTGCCTTTTCCACCCGCTGGGCGCAGGCGGCACAGGTCATTCCTCCAATGGGAATTACAACCGTACTGCTGTCTGTTTTTTCCACAACCTCATAGCCTATTTTTTTCACCTTATCTTGAATTACAGTCAAAGGCAAAACCTCGGGATCAAACTCCACAAACAGCTTTTCACTGGCTAAGTTGACGGAAGCCTGTTCAATCCCCGCAAGCTTTCCCACCACTTTTTCTATTCTCTGTGCGCACGCCGCACAAGTCATTCCTCTGATATTCAATACTTCATTTTTCATAATTACTCCTTTCCGGATGAACACCTTACGTTAGGATACCGCAATGTTATGCTAAGCATTCAAAGACTGATACCTTGCTTGCAGCCTTGACGCTATCTCGGCCTTATGCTATGATTATGACAGTTATTATAAAATTATCAAGTACGCACTTTATTGTGCTATACTTCCCAAAACGATAGTATTGGAGGTTATCCTTATGAAATGCAATGCACCGCAAGTAAATTGCCCCGTAGGTACGACAATAGACATCATCGGGGGAAAATATAAATCCTTAATTTTGTGGCACTTAATGAATTCTACCCTGCGCTTTGGAGAACTGAGCAGGCTCATTCCGCAAGCAACACCAAAAATGCTCACCCAACAGCTGAGAGAATTGGAAGAAGCAAACCTCGTAAAACGCAAAGTCTTTCCTGTAGTGCCGCCTCGGGTGGATTACAGCCTAACGGATTTAGGCATCAGTATGCGCCCCATACTAGAAGCTATGTATTGCTGGGGAGAGAATTATTTGCATAAAAACGGGCGGGAAATTAATTGCTCTATGCGAGGGCATTTCTCTGAAAATAAGTAAAGCCTTTGCGAGAACAAAATACAATTTACCAAAACTAAAATCAAGGCAAAAAACCCGGGGAAACTTCTGTATCCCGGGTTTTTTCACGCAGCAACTATGCTATTTTGATGAAGAAATAGACAGTTACGGTTTTCAGAAAGTTTTTAATAATTCCCTTTCCAATTTGCAAAAATCACCGTAGCATCCTTCAAAAACTCGTAAGGTATGCTGATGGACTCCTCGGTCACGGTTTTGTTTTCATCAAAAATGGGCCAAGGGTTACATCCGCCGGCCTCAATTTCCACCTGTTCCATAGGGAATTGGTTTCCACAGTTCTGGCAGACCAGTACATCTCCTTCTTGTTCGTAATACCCCCGGCCGGAATCATAACAAACCTGACAGGTGTTAAAGGCAGTCCGAAGGGTTCCGTCCGGCGCTTTTACGGCAACCACCTCTACCCGGGTTCCATCCACATCCACGGGGAAAAATGCGGCTGTTTCTGATAGATCAGCCGTTGCAATCACAAGGCTTTCCTCCGCTTCCACCACTGTTGCCGGTTTTTCCTCTTGTTTCGGTGCTTCGGCACTCTCCTTGGCACCACATCCCGTCAAAACCATCCCGGTAATGCATACAATTGCGAAAACTAACAGCCCGCTGCCAAGGGGCTTCCTCTTTTTTACAAAACTTCCATTGCCTAAATTTGTAGATACAGTCTTTTTTTGCCTCATATGTATTGCCTCCTAAAGTTTCTTTATTTTTATTCCTTCGGCTTATCTTTCATCAGAAAAAATGCGAGGATCATTCCCGCGGCAGGCAAAATACAATGCCAATGACTGATTAGAAATCCCATGTCCTACCTCCTCCTGTTTTATGCAAATCTGCCTTTTTTTCGTTGATTAATGACAACTGGGGGCATTAACAACCGAATCAAAGGTTTCCTTGGGCCAAATACTTGGCTCAAATGCAGACACTTCCTGTTTTATCTTTTCCAAATCAATCGTATCCAAATCCGCTACGACTTTTACATAGCCAAAAAACGTATTCCCTCCGTTGGAAAATTCAAAGCTTTCGGCAGGATACATAAAAATCGGATTTTCTCCTACAGCGATGGGCACTTGTGTTGCATAATAAGGAACAAGCAGATTGGCATTTTCAGCAGAAGCGGATGCGTTATCAATTACCCATTCCGTTTCCAAATCCCCCTGCACCACAATTACCGCCGGCTGAAAGCCTTCCTCCGTCAGCTGAATGCTTACCTTCTGCACCCCCTCCGTTTGTGTTGCAACAGCAATTTCTTCCGTGGGTATGGTATACTCTGCGGGAATCGGCTCTTTTTCCTCCTCCCCAATGGCAGACTCCGCAGAAATCTCTCCGCCGGGCTCCACCACTTGAATTGAGCTTCGTATCATACCCATCCAACAGTGAAATGGGAAATTTCCCGTTTGATCGGGGGTAAACTCTATGACATTTTCGCCTGTTTGGAATTGATACTCAATATCATATTCGGGGATAAAAATACGATTATTGCACCCATTCACACTGCCCTTAGGTGCATCTATAATCCACTTTACAGGCATTCCCTCCTGAACAGTAATCGAAGGATAGCTTCCCGAGGATAAGGTACTGTTTACAATCTGAACACCATCCTCAATCTTAATGCTACCTTGCTGGGCACTGTCTGCCCCTTCCCTGAAAGGGAATGACGGCAAGGACCAACCCGCTAAGCTGATGCCTTGGGAAAACATGGAAATCCCTAGGACAACCACCAATACACCGCCTGCGCCCATCATTTTTTGCGCAGACTTTTTTCCTAAGGCGAGGCTGATGGCACCAAGGCCAAGCATCATAGGCACCGTCCCCAAGCTGAATAAAAGCATAGAAAATGCGCCCATAACAGGACTGCCCGTGGATAAGGCATAGAGCTGCATTGCCTGCAACGGTCCGCAAGGCATGAGCCCATTCAAAAGCCCGACATAAAGCGGGCTTTTGGCATTCGCTTTTTTTCTGTCTATACCTTGGGTAAATACACCGGGTATTCTTAGATGGAAACTACGCAAAACCGGAAAAACCCCCAGCGTATTCATTCCCATAATAACCATAAAAACACCGGCAATGACTTTCAGCAGGCCTTGCATAGCGGTAGAAAAGGTTACTACAGAGCCTAATCCGCCCACAATAAACCCCACGGCAGTATAGGAAACCACCCGCCCCAAATTATAAAAAAGCGTCGGTTTCAGGGTTGCAAAAAACCCCTCTCCTTTTACACTGTCGGGCATACATTGAGACAGGTTGATGCCGCCGCACATAGCCACGCAATGCACAGAGGTAAGCAACCCGATAAAAAACAGCATTCCGTATCCCATGCCTGCCTCCGCCAATTGACTGGGGGCAAATCGATTGAAAATTCCAAGCTGCTGCAAAAGGAAATAAAGGGACACAATGATGAGCAGGAGACCGGTTATTCTTTTTGTGTCCCCTCTTTGCCCATGTCCCTCCGGCAGCACAGTATACTCAAGCCGTTCAATCACAGCTCCTATTTCTTTGAATGTAATAATATCCCCGTCATACACAACCTCCGCCGTTTCTGTCGTATAGCTAACCTTTGCAGACTTGATGCCTGCGGTATTGCGGAGCTTTTTCTCAATTTTATTCTGGCAGCTGGCGCAGGTCATCCCACCAATACGCAACTGACGTTCTTTGAAAGCCGATCCCATGAAACACCTCCGGAACATTCAGATTTTTTAGATAGCAAGCATTGATAGCTTCATTGTTTACGGGGCTTTTCTTTCTGGCGATTCAAACCGCAGCAGCTGGGGGCTGTGCGCCCAAAGGCATCCCGATTTGCTTTCTGCAGCTTTTTTAAATACCTTTCATATGCGTTTTTGAAACGGTTCAGTATTCTCATAAAAACGCCTCCTAATTCTCTTATTCTTATGGGTCATTGTAAACTGCAAATTTGTAGATTTTATGTAATTACCGCATTCTCCAATGAATTTTCAGTATTTAAACCAATAACAGCTTATTTTTAAACTTTATTCTTAGGATGTGTTTATATTCAATTTTTGAAAGAATAGTATTAGAAATTTTATAAAAAGGTTTTTCGGCGAATAGGAAGCTGAAATGTTATAAGGGGAATGGACATACAAAATGCGACACAAAAAAGCCGTAGGACAAAGCCTACGGCAATCTTAGAACTATTTATTTATAATATTCTGGGCCGGCTTAGAGCATTAATAGGATCTGCCCCAATATACCATATGCTTTGCTTTTTTACCGCAGCAAACACAGGTATCGGAAATTTCTTCCTGCTCAAAAGGAATACAACGGCTTGTAGCAGCGGTTTTTTCTTTAATGGCATCCTCACAAGCTTGATCTCCGCACCACATCGCCTTTACAAAACCGGGGGTTTCGTTCAAGGTGCGTTCAAACTCTTCCATGTTTGTTGCAGTATATGTCTTGGAGTCTCTGCGTTCCGTTGCCTTCTTTAGAAGCGTATCCTGCACCTCTTGCAGCAGTACGGGAATTTTTTCTTCCAATTCCTCTAAAGAAACAACGATCTTCTCTCCCGTATCACGCCTTGCAATGACAGCCTGATTTTTTTCCAAATCCTTCGGGCCCACTTCCAGACGAAGGGGAACGCCCTTCATTTCATATTCGCTGAATTTCCAACCGGCAGACTTATCGGAATCGTCCAGCTTTACACGGCAGCATTTGCTGAGGCTTTCTCTTAAAGCTTCCGCTTTTTCCAAAACACCCTCTTTATGCTGGGCAATGGGAATAATGATCACCTGTGTGGGCGCAACCTTAGGCGGCAGAACCAGTCCGCTGTTATCTCCATGAACCATAATCAATGCACCGATGAGGCGAGTAGTCATCCCCCAGCTGGTTTGATGGACATATTGCAATTGGTTTTCCTTATCTGTATATTGAATGTCAAAGGCCCGGGCAAATCCATCGCCAAAGTTATGGCTTGTACCGGACTGCAATGCCTTTCCATCATGCATCAAGCTTTCAATGGTATAGGTTGCCTTTGCCCCGGCAAACCGTTCTTTTGCCGTTTTCTCCCCTTTGATGACGGGAATGGCCAAATATTCATGGCAAAAATCAGCATATACATTGAGCATCCGTACAGTTTCTTCTTCGGCTTCCTCTGCGGTTGCATGGGCAGTATGCCCCTCCTGCCACAAAAATTCCGTAGTTCTAAGGAATGGACGGGTGGTTTTTTCCCAACGCACAACAGAGCACCATTGGTTATAAAGCTTCGGCAAATCACGGTATGAATGAATCAAATTTGCATAATGATCACAAAATAGGGTTTCCGAGGTTGGGCGCACACAAATACGCTCCTGCAGTTTGGTTTCGCCGCCATGGGTTACCCAAGCAACCTCAGGGGCAAAGCCCTCAACGTGATCCTTCTCCTTTTGCAGCAGGCTTTCGGGAATAAACATGGGCATATACACATTTTCATGCCCGGTTTCCTTAAAGCGTCTATCCAATTCCTTCTGAATTAACTCCCAAATCGCATAGCCGTAGGGACGAATAATCATACAGCCTTTTAACGTGGAATAATCCGTTAAGTCTGCTTTTTTTACAACGTCTGTGTACCACTGGGGAAAGTCCAGCTCCATATCTATAATGGATTCAACCAGTTTTTTTTCCTTCGCCATTATTATTTCCTCCTAACATTAAAAGTGCCCTCTTACGAAGCAGTTTATGTTCTTTAAAATCGTGCAGTGCATAAAAAAAAGACCCGCATCCCCCAAAAGGGACCAAGTCAAATCGGCGGTACCACCCTCATTGGCGGAAATTTCCGCCCACTTCAGCCCGTTAACGCCGGATTACGCCGCATTTTCCCTGCGGAACTAAAGAGGCAGGTTCAAAAAGGCTTGCCAAGGCTTGCATCAACCGCCTATTTTCTGTGGACAAGGTGTTTTTTTACTATTCTCTATCGCCGTTTTTATCACTTCATATCATAAACCGAAAGGAATTGTTCTGTCAAGCGGATTGGCTAAAATTCGCCCATTTCCTTAGATTTTACGCAAATAGTTCTTCATAATTGGAAAATATATATAGCTATTTTTAAGCCGGTGTTGTATGATGAATGCAATCAATTTCATCTGGAATATGGAGGTATGCAAATGAGAAAACTATTACTTGTGATTGATATGCAAAAGGACTTTATTGACGGCTCCTTAGGAACAAAGGAAGCCGTGGAAATTGTGGATTGTGTTTTAGCTAAAATTGCCCAATATCCCAAGGAAAATATGATTGCCACAAGGGATACCCACGAAGAAAATTATTTGGAAACACAGGAAGGAACCCATCTGCCTGTGATGCACTGTGTACGCGGCACAGAAGGCTGGGAGCTGGACAAGCGTATTGCCCAAGCACTGGAAGGTGTACGCATCATTGATAAACCCACCTTTGGCTCCATCGAGCTGGCAGACTTGTTATATAACGAGTCAAAAAAAGAAGCCCTGGAGGTGGAACTGGTAGGCCTTTGCACCGATATCTGCGTTGTATCCAATGCAATCCTGCTCAAGGCAAAATTGCCTGAAATGAAAATCACCGTAGACTCTGCCTGTTGTGCCGGTGTAACCCCGGAAACCCATCGGGCTGCGCTGACCACCTTGGCTATGTGTCAAATCACAGTGAAATAATTTCCTTCCAACGGATACAAAACAAGACAATTGTGATTTAAAAAGATAGAAAACAAGGCTCTAAGCCCACCAAAACGGGCTAAAAAGAGCCTTGTTTTTCATAAAAATCTATCCCAACCCATTGAACCCAAAACAGCATTACTGCTTATTTATTTGGAATGTGGATTGCCCTTTTTTCTGCTGCCAAGGCAGCCTCCCGCACAGCCTCGGAAACTGTAGGATGGGCATGAATGGTACGAATGACCTCTTCCACCGTAGTCTCTAAGCCTATGGCAAGGGCAGCTTCTCCAATCATATCCGTTGCTCTTGGCCCAAGAATATGAACCCCTAAAATATCATTAAACTTCTTGCCATACAAAATTTTCACAGCACCAACGCCGCCGTTGGTAATTAGGGCCTTGCCGTTGGCAAACAAGGGGAAGTTCCCCACGCCATACTCAGTGCCCTTCTCCTTCGCCGCCTCCTCTGTCAGGCCAACCCCTGCAAATTCAGGCATTGTGTATACACAGGAGGAATTTGTTTTCATATCAAAGACCTCTTTATCCCCCAAAGCGTTTTCTGCTGCAAGCTCTCCTTGTGCAGATGCAATATGTGCAAGCATAATCTGGCCAAGACAATCACCAATGCCAAACACATCCTTCACACTGGTTTCCATAAATTCATTGACCAAAACCTTACCTCTATCCTGACGGATTCCTGCTTTGTCCAGCTGAAGCGCCTGGATATCTGTTTTCCTGCCTACAGCCACCAGAACCTTTTCCGCTTTGAACGCTTTTTTTGTGCCCTTGACGTCCACCTGCACCTCTGCTTCTCCGCCGGAGTTTCCTACGGAAAGCACCTTGGCCTCTGTCAGAATCTCAATTCCCTTCTTCTCCATGATCCCACGAAGCATTGCAGTGAGCTCTCCGTCCATCATGGGCAAAAGCTTTGGCATTGCTTCAACAATGGTCACCTTTGTTCCAAAAGCATGGTAGGCTGTTGCCAATTCCATGCCAATCACGCCGCCGCCGATCACAAGAAGGCTTTTCGGCGGATTTTTCAAGGACAATGCCCCTGTGGAATCAATGCAGGCCGGATTCCCCTCTACACCGGGAATGGGCGGAATGGCAGGCACAGAGCCTGCGGCAATAATAATTTTATCCGCAGTCAACGCTTCTGTTGTTCCGTCCTTCTTCTTCACAGAAAGGGTTTTTGCGGCTGTAAAAGAAGCCTCACCCTCAACCACTTTTACCTTATTTGCTTTTAATAAGCCTGTTACGCCGCCAACCAGCTGCTTTACAACGGCTTCCTTCTTTGCCAGAACCTGTTTCCAGTCATACCCTTCTGCCTTTACTTGAATGCCATATTCTGCGGCATGATTCATTTCTTCTATAATTTCTGATGCATGAAGCAAAGCTTTTGTGGGAATACACCCTACATTTAAGCAGGTACCGCCCAGCTTATTTTTTTCAATCAAAGTAACTTCCGCGCCTAACTGCGCCCCGCGAATTGCAGCAACATAGCCGCCGGGGCCGCCGCCAATTACAATCATACTTGTCTTTTTCACCATAACGATTTATCGGGCAGCTCCGCAGAAATTGCAGAGCCGCACCGTTTCCTCCTTCATTCTTATACAAAAATTAACTCCGGGTTCTCCAAAAGTGTCTTCATATCGCCCAATACTTCGCCGGCTTCTCTTCCGTCAAAAACACGATGGTCAAAGGTAAGCATCATATGCATCATGGTTCTGGGGCAGAATTCACCTTGATACTCAACCAATTTTTTCTTTGCCGTGCCGAAGCCTAAAATTCCCACTTGAGGAGGAGAAATCACAGGGGTGCCAAAGTCTATATGGAACATACCCACATTGGTTACCGTAAAGGTTGCACCGGACTGATCCCCTCCTACAAGGGTGTCTTCTTTTGCTCTTACTGCAAGATCACGCAGTGCCTTACTCATTTCAAGCAAGGAATACTGATCTGCATTCTTTAGTACAGGAACTACCAAACCTTCATCAAGGCCAACAGCCATACCCAAATTTACATAAGGGTAGGAGCTGATAATTTCACCGTCAAAGGTGGAATTCAGCAAGGGATGTTTTTTCAGCATTTTTACAACTGAAAGCATCAATATATCGTTTACGGAAATTTTGCAGCCCAAAACCTCGGCTTTTGCAACATATTTCTGGCGCATTGCAAGCAAATCCGTTACATCAACCTCCGCAAATACGGTTAATGGTGCCATGGTTTCAAAGCACTTTCTCATATTTTTGGCAATGGATTTTCTCCGCCCGCTTAAAGGTGTTTTCACAATCTCGCCTGTGGACTGTACAGCCTTTACAGCAGGGGCGGCAACGGATACAGCCTTTGCTGCCTCCAAATAAGCATACACATCCTTTGCAACAATTCTTCCGTTGGGGCCGGTGCCGGAAACCAAGGCCAGATTAAGCCCTGCGTTCTTGGCAATATTTCTTGACAAGCCTGTTGCCCGAATATGCCCATCTTTTGCTACTGCATTTCCCTCTTGGGGTTCTGCTCCGGATATTACGGCTGCTTTCTCCTGCCCTGCTGTCTCTTGGGCAGGCTTTGCAGGGCCAGACCCCTTTGCTAAAGCCTCGTAGGCCTCTTTGGTAGGGGCAATATAAGCAACGGTATGCCCTACCTTTACGGTTTCGCCAGTCTGGGCCACTCTATGCAAAATGCCATCAGCAGTGGCTTCACATTCCATTGTGGTTTTCTCGTTCTCAAATTCAAAGATTGCCTGTCCTTTTTTCACAGTTTCCCCTTCGGCAATCTTCCATTCCCCTACCACGCCTTCAATCATGGTTAGGCCTGCCTTTGGCATGACAACCTCAGCGGCATCTGCCAATGCTTTGGAAGATATCGGAGCCGCCGTTGTCTGGGGAATGGTGCCGCCGTTTTTCAGGTTTTCAAATTCTTCCTTGGTAGCTGCGATGACGGCCACAGCCTCGCCCACCTTTACCACATCCCCCGCATTTGCAACAATATGCAAAATACCGTCCTCGTTTGCTTCGCATTCCATTGTGGTTTTTTCGTTTTCAAACTCCATCACCACATCACCTTTTTTCACACTGGCACCCTCCTCCACCTTCCAGTTGGAGATTGTGCCTTCAATCATCGTCAACCCAGCTTTGGGCATTACTAATTCAACGCTCATATATTTTTCCCGTAACCCCGCAGAGCTACGGTTCCCTCCTATTCTTTGGTTTTCTTTTGTAACCTAACTTTAGACTAAAGCCTTAACCGCTTCTACAATTTTATCCGCATTAGGAACACAAACCAGCTCCAGTGCCACATCATAAGGCAAAGGCACATCCAACGCCGCAACTCTTAAAACAGGCCCGTCCAACTCGTCATACATTTCTTCCTGCATCATAGATGCAATTTCAGCACCGATGCCGCCTGTTTTATTGCCTTCTTCTACAACAATGGCTCTATGGGTTTTTTCAACAGATCTGCGGATGGCTTCCTTATCCAAGGGAGCGATGGTTCTGGGATCCAAAACCTCGGCACTGATGCCCTCTGCCGCCAATTTTTCCGCAGCCTCCAAGGCTTTTTTCACCATTAAACCCATAGCGATGATGGTAATATCGGTACCCTCTCTTTTGATATCCGCAACACCAATGGGAATGGTATATTCTCCATCGGGAATATCCTCCTTGACCTGATATAGCTGCTTATGTTCAAAGAATAACACAGGATTGTCAGAACGAATGGCACTCTTCAAAAGCCCCTTTGCATCCGCCGCCGTGGAGGGGCTGATAATAATCAAGCCGGGTGTGTGCATAAACAAGCTTTCCACGCAGTTTGAATGCTCTGCCCCTGCGCCAAAAGCAGAGCCTGCCGCCGCACGGATAACCATAGGGATTTTATATTGATCCCCATGCATAAATCTCCATTTTGCCACGCAGTGATAAATTTCGCTGAAAGCTACCAATAAGAAGTCCGAATACATCAATTCAACGCAAGGCCTTAAGCCCACCAAGGCCGCACCTGCACCCACACCGATGATAGAAGTTTCGGAAATGGGCGTATTCTTTACTCTGTCTTCGCCGAAAATTTCATATAAACCTTTTGTAATACCAAAAATACCTCCGTGCTGCGCCACATCCTCTCCAAACACAACCACGTTTTCATCCTTTTCCATCTCTTCTCTTAAAGCATCTGAAATTGCCTGTCCATATGTTACGCGCATATATAAAACCTCCTTCGATTTTATCCCTCAAATTTAAGCAAAAATATTGTTAAAAAGATCCTCTGCTGTTGCTTTCGGAGAGGCTTCTGCAAAGGCAACTGCTCCATCCAGCTCAGTATCGATCTCTCCATACAGTGTTTTGATTTCATGCTCCGTGATAAAATCGTTTTCCATCATATAGTTTTCCATTCTCTTTACACTGTTTCTCTTTTTCTGCCACTTTTCTGTAATTGCAGGATCACGATATTTGCATTGATCCCCTTCAAAGTGGCCTCTCCAACGATAGTTCTTCGTTTCCAAAAGGGCAGGGCCATTGCCTGCACGCACGTATTCAGACAATTCCTTTGCTGCTTCGTATACTGCCAAAACATCAGAACCGTCAGCGATTTTGCTTGGCATTCCATAAGCTGCCGCACGGTCTGCACCGGGATTTTCCACAGCGGAGGATTCATAAATACAAGTAGAGATTGCCCACTGGTTGTTGTCCAGAATAAACAGTACCGGCAATTTCCATGCGGCCGCCCAGTTCATAGCCTCATGCACAGGCCCCCGGTTGGAAGTACCGTCACCATAAAAACAATACACAATATTTCCCTTGTTCTCCATTTTCAATTTATATGCAGCCCCAACGGCAAACCCCATATCACAGCCCAAGGTTCCGCTCATGCCCAAAATCCCCTTGCTAAAATCCGCAATGTGATTTCCGCCGCCGCCACCACGGGAATTACCATCCTGTCTGCCCAAAATTTCTGCATATATATGATTAAAAGGCACGCCCAAAACATGGGAAATGCTAACAACACGATGTGCCAGCTTAAAATAGTCCCCTTCTTTCCTTGTAAAAAGTGACCCGACATGAGGTGCTTCCTGTCCAACACCACTATGGATATGACCGGGAACTCTGCCTTCTTTATAAATCGCTACCAATTTTTCTTCAGACAATCTAGTGTACAATAAATTTTTGTACAAATCTGTGATGAATTCTTTTGAATAAGCCATACTAAGACCTCCTGTGTGTTTAAGATATTACATTCTCTCTGATGTTACATAAATAGAGCAACTATCATGCCAAGTTAGTATTATCCAATTTTGAATCTTCATGTAAATGTAATGAATCACCTTAGAATTCGACATTTTTTGTCAAAAAAAATATTTTATTGTTTTTGAGTTCTATTCTTTTTTTGTTGTGAAACCCACAAATTGTGTTGATAAAATCCTACATATGTAGTAATATCACTACATCTCTTTCAGGACTTGTCATTCTTGTATTATAAATTTGTACATTTAACATTGTTTTTACTGAAAAACATATGGTCAAATTAGGTATATTTTTTTATACAAGAAAAAAGTGTTGTAAAAATACAACATTTCATCTTGAAAAGCTTCAATTCTATTGAAAATCCACGGTATTTCTTTGGCATCCGCTGAACTTTGTATTTTTTGCAAAAGTCACCCGCCGCGATATTTTTTGAGCCGGTTATCTCATGTGATATTTATTCATCTTATCATACAGCAAGCTTCTGTCTATATCCAACAATTCAGCCGCTTTCTTTTTATTCCCTCTTGTCTGCTTCAAAGCCCGCAAAATTGCCAATCTTTCTGCCTCGGCTCTGGCTGCCCGCAGGGTAAGGCTGTGTTCCTGCCGATTCTCGGAAATATTAATTTTTAGGCGCAGGCGTTCAAAATCCTCTATGGACAGCTCGCCGGAATTGGCGTAATTGAAAGCCCTTTCAATCATATTTTCCAGCTCACGAATATTCCCCGGCCACTGATAACTTTCCAAAAGATCCAATGCCCGCTGATCTAGACCGGTAATGTGAGACCCCAGCTCCTCATTTAATTTTTCAATAAAATGGTTGACCAAAAGAGGAATGTCCCCATGCCGCTGGCGCAGCGGCGGTATTCTTAATTCCACCACATTAATGCGGTAATATAAATCCTCTCGAAAATTCCCCTTCCTTACCATTTCAGCCAAGTCTTGATTTGTGGTAAAAACAAAACGCACATCAATTTCTTTATTCTGCCCTCCGATAATTTGAATTTCCTTCTCCTGCACAACCCGTAGCAGCTTTGCCTGCAGCTGCAAGGACATGGAATTAATTTCATCCAAAAGTAAAGTTCCTCCATCGGCTTGTTCTATTTTCCCTTTTTTCCCGCCTTTTAAAGCCCCGGTAAAAGCCCCTTCCGCATAGCCAAACAGCTCCGATTCCAATAATGTTTCCGGAATTGCCGCACAGTTTAAAATCACAAAGGGCATTTTTGCCCGTTCGCTTAAATTATGTACGGAATGCGCAAACAGTTCCTTTCCTGTTCCGCTTTCTCCTTGAATCAGAATGGCAGAGCGGGTTCTGGCAGCTCTTTTGGTAAACGCAATCAATTTTTTCAGCTCATGGTCTTGCGTAATAATTTGGTCAATATTATACTTCGTTCCTGTATTTTCAAAATAGTTATCTTTATAAAATTGTACCTGTTTATTCAAAAAGCTCATCTTGTTTTCTAACTGCTTCATGGTTAGGCGGCTGCTTGTAGAGGTAAAAGCAACTCCGCCCAAAATCGCCTTGTCCTTTCGGATCAACAAACGGTTGATGACCATGGTTTTTCCATTGTGTTCAAAAAATTCTTCCACGCTTTCCTTCCCTGTGTGAATGACATCGCTTAATTTTTCCTCCGGCACATACTCGCTTAGTTTTTTGCCAATGGGATAGGGTTTTGAAATATGAAACAACTCGGCATATTTTTCCGTCATATAAATAATGCGGCTATCGGTATCAATGATAACCACAACACCTAGGGATTCCAAAAATTCTTTTGCAATACTTTCAAAATTAATATTTTGTCTCATTTTACAATCACCTTTCTTAGAAACTGTTTTAGCATAAAATCGCAGAAAACGATTAAAATAAACATATCTAATAAAATTAATTTACGGCCATTTAGATTCTATGAACATATTGCTGCACTTATTTTGTACTCAGACTATCATGCTTTGTTCGAGCAAACCAAGCCGGTCATGCTCTCTATATTTAAGATAAAACTATTATACCATAAAAACCAAGCATACATTTATAATATCTTTTCGCAAATCTGAAGTGAAAGCCTGCGTAATCCCCTTGTTTTGGGGCATAGTAATCAGGAAGGGAGGGATTTCATTTGCGTGCTTTAGAATTTTTTGAGGGTACTTCCCAACTCCAAGAGGTGCGCCACAGCACCCACACCGTCAAACGCCAGCTACACGGCAGAGAGCAGCAGTTTATTGACAGTGGTATGGGGAAAACGCAGAACTCAGATTTTGAACCTCTGCATTATCAAGATGTATAAGAAAAACATCCCTCAAATAGAAGGGTGCCAGACTGTCGAAAAAGGTCCAGCGAAAGGGTGGGCTTCATAGGGAAGTTGCAGAAAAACAAGCAAATTCAAAGCCTT
>ENA-UOOM01000125-UOOM01000125.1-fermentation-metagenome-genome-assembly--contig:-NODE-125-length-96099-cov-4.448326_pt1 | contig 96099 bp, 58 predicted proteins | sample MGYA00245781_ERZ724031 | MGnify/ENA primary metagenome ERZ724031 (study PRJEB28704, sample SAMN03018317) | fermentation metagenome | biome: anthropogenic terrestrial biome; feature: soil; material...
CTCCATCTTTCTATGTGGAGATTATTGACATTTACACGGAAGCTTATTCAGCGCCCATTGTCTTGTATAATAGACAGAAATAATGCTAGCTGTAGGCATGTAACTGTATGTAGTGCCGTGCTTAGTATTAATTAAATAATTGAAGTAGTTTTCCAATATGTTATTTTTTATTATCATGCCGCACACCTTAGTTAGTGTATCTACATTTTTGATTCTTATTCGACATTGAATTCCATGATATACTTAACAAGATCATTTACTGATCGCATATTAAACATTTTTTTCTCTTCTATCGAATGATTAAACGTATCTTCTATCTCTATAATAATATTTACAAAGTCAACAGAATTAATTGCCAAGTCTTTTGATAAATCCGATTCCATTTCTATGTCGATGGGGTTTTCCAAATAAGGCATAATTATTTTTTTCAATATATCCAAAATATCGTGCTGGTTCATATTTTTTCTCTCCTAATTTTTTTTGTTGATGTTTTCGGGAATTCTGTCCCCCTTATGATTATCTTTGAAATATTCTTATATTTAGGTAATTGATTATTTATAATATTTAGATCATGTTCAATTTGTTTGGCATATAATTCTACGTTTTCATTTCCGAAATAAATTTTTGCCTCAATTTGATTATCATTTTGATATACTACAACTTCTTTTACATAGTCAAGCTTATAGAAATGATCTTCTATCTCTTCTGGGTTGATATTTTTCCCGTTGTTCAAAATTATTAAATTTTTCTTGCGGCCAGTGATATATAAAAACCCATCATCATCTATATAGCCCAAATCACCAGTTTTGAACCAACCATCCTGAAATGCCTCAGAGGTCTGGCTTTTATCTCTATAATAACCTGCAAATACCACATCACCCTTCACTAATATCTCATCATTGACAACCTTTATATCAATCCCATCAAGTATTTGGCCCGCACTATGATCTTTAAAATAGAAATTTCGATTTACCGAAAGAACCGGTGAACACTCCGTTATACCATAACCATTTAGAACTTGAATTCCTAATTCTCTAAAACCTTTAATATATTTATTTTGAATCAGGGCTCCTCCTGAAATAATGAATTCCAGTTTCCCGCCAAAGGAATTGCGAACACTGGAAAACAATATTTTTCGCATATCGATTTTTATTTTTAAAAGTGTATTACTTGCAACAATAAGCGTACGCAGTAGTTTGTCCTTCTTTTTCTTTTTGGCTTGTATCCATATTTGCTTATATAGAGATTCAACGATCATAGGAACGAGAACCAGATTTTGAGGCTGATATTTATTGAAGTCATTTTTTAATTCTTTTAAGTTTTTATTTATTGAAATTGTTCTTCCTGAAAGCAAAACGCAGAGAACACTTGCAGTAAATGAAAACGTATGGTATAGAGGCAGAACTAAGATGCTTGTCCCTGCAAAAAAAACATTTTTTATTGAAACCACTGCATTTGTTGCAATGTTTTTATGGGAAAGCATGACGCCTTTAGGTTGACTTGTAGTGCCTGATGTGTATAATATAGCGCTGCATGCATTATCTTGAACTGCATAATCAATAAAAAGACGCTCTCCTTTGCCAATAAGTTCATTTCCCTGGCAGACTAAGTCCGATATATCTTTTTCAAGGATATATATTTGATGAATGTTAACTGTATCCCGTATCTTTTGTATTTTATCAAAGAATCTTTCAGAACAAATAACACATGAAATTTCAGTATTCATCAAAAGTTTTGTCAAGTCATCTTCCTTTGTTTCCGGATCTAAAGGTACAATGATGCTCCCGCCATTCACAACAGCAAAATATGAAAGTATCCAATTATATGAATTATCACCTATCAATGCAATCTTCTCAGCATGTAAACCAAGATAGTGCAGCATGGTTCCCAGTCCGTTTATATCGTCCAGAAATTCTCTGAAACTAATCCTGATAATCCTATTGTATTGTTCAAATTGAAAAGCGGTTCTGTCCGCATATTCATTTGCACAATACAAAACAAATTCTTTTAGATTTTTCACAGGCGGTACTGTATTTAATGGGTACGGTCTGTTTTTCATAAATATCCTTTCTAATATGTCTAAATAAGTTCTTTAAATATATTTTTAAAATCCTCAATAATACAGTAGTTAGCATAAGAAAATATTGGCGCTCTTTCATCTGTATTAATAGCAATAATTATTTTTGCATTTTTTATGCCAACAATGTGCTGCGTTGCCCCGGAAATACCAATCGCTACATATATCTCAGGCGAAATGCTTATTCCCGACTGACCAACTTGCCACCTTTTTTCAATAAACCCTTCTTCTATGATAGCCCTCGTTCCTGCTATAGCTGCATTATATTTTTTGGCTACCTGCTCTATCAGGTTCAAGCCTTCTCTATCCCGAACACCGCGTCCTATTCCAAAAACCAATTTTGCATTTTCTAATGCGAGGTTTTTTTCTTCAATGAATATATGTTCTGTTTTTAGAATGTTCAGCTGAATGGAATCGCTTAGTATTTTACTTTCACATCCACGAACAGGTATATTATTTTTCGGATATTTATTTGAAACATTAAAGACATTTTCTTTGCATGTGCACATACAAACCTGGGTATTTATACATTGTATTTGAGCGAGAACAGTAGAATTTATAGCAGCTCGGGTGAAAATAAATTTATATTCGTTTCTTTCTTTGCGTGTCTCTATATCAATACACTCGGCAGTCAAACCGGCATCTACTCTGACTGCTAAATCAGCTGCAATACACTTACCCCATTCAGTAGCTGGGAAAATAATAAGCCTAGGTTTCTGGCTTTCGTTTTTGAACATCTCCATCAATATCGAGGCAATCTGTTTATAGTCAACGCACGTCTCATTAGAGTAAATTATTTCATCGGCACCATATTCAGACAAAGATCGCAAATCATCTGCTACATAATCTCCTATACAAATTGCAGAAACTTTGATATCATCCTCTATCATCAAACTTTTCGCTTTACAAAGCAACTGTTTTGAATGAATACCTATTTCATATGGATTTTCAAAACATACAACCCAAATCCTTGTTTTCAATAATCGTTCCTCCATTTTTCCAAAATCAGTTTTCGAAATGCTTCAGCTTTCAATTGGGGTGATCCTTCAAGTATTTCAACATCTCTTTTATGAATTGTATAAACGATGTTTTTTACTGTTGTTTTTGAACCATCCTGACCGCATTGTTTTTTTTCAATATTAAGTGATTTAGCATTTAAAACGATAGGAGGGTGCTTGCGAGATTGTTTGAGTTTCATTAAACTCAACTGTGGTTCTTTGGTTGTAAAGCCTTTAAAACAAAGAACGCATGGAGTAAAAGCTTCTGCGTTTTCAAAACAATCTGTGAATTGACGCTTGAGTATTATTTTTCCTTCTTCAATTGCATCAAGGTCCCTCACGCCTGTTACGCACTGCAAGCCCAGTCGGCTTGCAACGCCTATTGGTACTTGACCTGTTTCCCCATCTATTGCTTTTTCTCCAAAAGCATAAATATCAGCTTGTCCAATATAATCTAAAGCTTTATTTAAAACATGAGTAGTTGCATATGTATCCGCTCCAGAGAAAAATGGATCACTAACTAGATAAACATCATCCAAGCCCAATGCAATACCTCTTTGGACAGCTTCTGTACATCCCGGAGGTCCCATAGTTAAACTTACAACGCGGCAAGGAAATGATTTTTTTATTTCCATAAATTTTTTAAGCATATATAGATCATACGGATTAATCGTATAATTATTATCAGATTGGCTTGTAGAAACTAATTCAGAACGTACATACTTAATACACGCAATAATTGAAAGCATTTTATCACCTTATATTATATTAATTGAAAAATTGTGTTTCGCTGGATCTCTGAAGTTCCTGAATAAATGCTGCAAGCCATTGCATCCCGCAATTCTCTTTCGATACCATATTCCGTTGTATATCCATATGCGCCTAATATCTGCATAGCATCCTGACATGTTTTAATATAATTTTCACTAATAAACAACTTTAATATAGCCGCCTCTTTATAGGCTTTTTTTCCCTGATCTTTCATCCAGGCTACTTTGTATAACATATTCCTGGATAATTCAATGGCAACCTGCATATTTGCGATTTTATGTGATATGGCCTGAAACTCTTTTATGTACTTTCCAGATTGTTTGCGTTCATTAACATATGATAAGCATTGCTCCATAACTCTTTGCATAGCACCAACGTGAGGAGCAAATTCATAACAGCGTTCCCAGGTTATTATTTCATTCATTATGATGGTGCCTGATCCAATCTTACCTAATACATTATCTGACGGAATAAAACATTGTCCAAATGTAATTTCAGAAATAGGGCAAGCATCAAGTCCCATCTTTTGAATTTCTTTGCCTGTTTTTATTCCGGTAAATTCTTTTTCAACAATAAATGCTGTATATTCTTTCGGAGATTGATTTGTTAAAGCTATGATAATAAAAACATCTGCTATTGGACCGTTTGAGATAAACATTTTACTACCATTCAATATATATCCGTCATCCTTTGCTTCCGCGAAGGTAGTGAGTGCCATAGCATCAGAACCGGCATCAGCTTCTGTGAGAGCAAATGCGCCAATTTTTTCTCCAATGACCATTCCAGGCAAATATTTTTCCTTTTGCGCATTAGAGCCATACAAATCAATAATGTTTTGTGCAACCCAAATATGATTGGTCAATACAAAAATCAATCCATTGTTAATGCAACTATATCCTAGAGCCTCCATAGCTATAGCAGCCGTTAAGTAATTTTCGCCTAATCCGCCATGTTGTTCACTCACCGATAATCCAAGCAAACCAAACTCAGATATTTCTTTCCATTGTTCGATAGAAAAACATCGTGTTTTTTCTTCATCATTTAAATGCTGTTTTGCGAAACTAATAATTTCTGATTTATATTTCAATTGTTCTTTAGACACGGTAAAATCCATAAAATATACTCCTTTTTATAACGATAAACCTTTATATTCCATCTATAGTTCCACAATATGTTCTTCAATCGGGACTCCAACATGGCGGGCGCTTGTTCCAATGTATCCAATCAATTCCGTTCCTTTTACAATGTTGTTTAAATTTATAACCCCTCCACTATGTTTCATCATTCTAATATGCCAGTCGTCTTGCACAATGGTATTAACAGTGACATCATTAATTATTGATTCGATTTTTAATAGTGGTCTTATTTCTATTTTTACTCTGCCAACATAAACATCCCTTGTGTTTCCTTTATCATCAAAGCATAAAACTCTCGATCCTGCTTTTAATTCGCTGATATATGATGTCATTTCATTTGGCGTCCAAATGTATGAATGTATAGCCCCGGCATTAACTCTAAAAGGACGTGTGTTCATATAAGGTAAATAATGCGTTTCTGAACTAACCAATAACCCTCCTGACGAAGTTGAGCCTATAATAAATCCTTCATTTTGTTCAAGCATTGTCGTTGTATCAATACATGCCCGATATCCTTTTCCCATAGGGGTAACATCCGTAACTACTGCTTTATGCAATTCGGAAGTTCCTTTCTCTTTTTTTTCCAGTATTGAATTTATTTCATCTAATATATTGTAATTATCACTATACATCATAAACCCATCACTTCCTATTTCCATGACATTCATAATAACTTGAATATCTCTGACGTTATTAACCACTTTTATAATTTTCGTATTCTTTTTCTGAAGCCTGGCAAGAAGCAACTCTAAAGGAATATTCGTTTCATGCTTGAAATCAGCAATAACAAAATCATGGTTAATTCCTGTTTCCCAAGCATCATTCATGCTTTTTTCATCTGATATTTTTTTCAACATGGCTGTTTTATAACCATACTCTTTTGCTTTATCAAGAACATTAACGTTTCCCGATAATATAATGTATGATTCATTTAATTTTGTCAGCTGGTCTTCCGACTCAACCTCAACAATAATTTGTGATGATTTGGGAAATCGTAAACTAACTAAATCTTTTACGGATAGAACTAACCCTTTAAAATTTCTCTGTGTTACGAAATCAATTAGCTCTTGGTTAGTATTCTTTCTGGTATCAAACCACACACAATCTTGCTTCATTTTCAGTTCCTCCAATTGTTTTATATTTTATTAGCTTTGCTATATTTTCAATTTCACAACAATAAATATCGTCTAAGCGTTCTTTTATTCGATTTCTCAGTTCATTATCCTCCGGTTTTGTGCTCAATTTAAAAATTAGATTTCCGGTTGTTCTCCACTTTTCGGACAACTCATAGTAAAGAGATGACAACTTTGTTTCTGATTGTTCAAATAAAAAATTCGACATATCAATTCTACTTAAGCTTGTCCCTCCAGGACGCTTGATTTGAAAATACTGCTCATAAAGATAATCAGGATCATAATTGCTCATTATGTCGTTTATGTATACTAAAATGCGTTGCATTCCTTCCTGTCTATTAAATGATAGATTATTGGCAATATGCTGAATACCCTTTGATATAATGCTGTCTTCGTCATATTTTAATTTTAGATTATAACAATAATAACAATTAATCTTCTTACCGTTTTTCACTGCTTTTAAAAATATATTGGTTGGAATTGTTTTGTATCCATTGTCGTAAATGGTTGTATGCAACTTATCAATATTAAACAAAACCATAATAGTATAAAAATGTTCTTTACAATAATAAGGTGATCCATCAATATAATAGTTGTCTATCCAAACTAATAATCTTTTGTATTGATTCATTTCATCCAATAATTTTTTCGGCTCTATTGATGCTTCTTTTATTGAGTTATCGAATAAATCAATAAAACGATCAAATAGAATTGAAAAATCTGCCGATAAACCATTCATCACCCAGCCGTTATAGGAAAATCCCATCTCACCTAATGCACAACTCATCCAAGGTGAGGATTTTTCAATCCCATATTCTTTAATAAAAAAAAGAAGGTTTTCATTTAAGCATAAATTATTATTTCCCATTTCCCGTTACTCCATATTAGATATTATATTTTTAATTGGTGGTGCATTCATAATTTTTAATCTTGTTTTCATGAAGTCCAGTTTAAATTCATTCATTGACTTTTCGAAGTCCATGAAATGCTCCTCAGCTTCTTTTATTGAACCATTTCCGTAGTAATGTCCCATAAACATGGATATAACATTAGATATGATTGCTTTTAGCTGATTTACCTTATCTTTAAAAGTATTATGAATATCAGGATATAAAACTCTGATGCTATAATAAAAGTATGTGAAATTTTTAAAATCGTCCATTATTTCTTCTATATTATACTCAGCGAATTTTTTTACTATTGAATCAAATATTTCTTTCACCTCCGTTTCTTGGAATAAGTATTCATTGGGGCTTAGATAAGAATACTCTGCTTTAAGCATGTTTTTTTCTTTAACAGTATTATATATTGATGTATTGTAATAAATTTCTAACAATAATGCGCAGCAATAATAAAGATTATGCTTTGTCAGAAAATCATGGTTTTTTTTCAATGCTTCTTTCGTAGAAAACGGGTTGAAGAGAATGAACCCTATTGTAAAATCTATATCATATTTATTGAGTAAATTAATAATATTCTCGTTATTTACAGTATTCGCTTTTTTATTATATAAAAGTAATTCGCTATCATTTGCTGATTCGATCCCTATAAGAAAGTGAGAAAAGCCTGCGGTTCTCATTAACTGTAGTAATTCGGAATCTTCCTCATGAAATGATTCTGCTCTAATAAAACATTGGAAATGAAATTTAACGGGATAATTAATTAACATATTACATAACTGTTTTAGTCGTTCTTTACCCAAGGTTCCAGGATCTTCAATGCTTCCATCATTAAATGAAAAACACCGAACTCCATATCTTTCATATATATGAACAATTTCATTAAAAACATCCGATATAACACGTCCTTGCCATCTTTTCGTTTTTGATGATTTCATATAACTATTGCACTGGCAAAATGAGCAATCAGCACAACAACCTCTTGAGGTAGAAATGCGTGCCATTACATACTTATTCTTTTTTTGTATTTTTTCTATGTAATCACGAGCTGGCCATGGCATATCTGTAATGTCAATACAAGATGCTACTTTAACTTTTTTATCATATCTGGTCGCAACAGAAGCAAGTGCCGATATATCGCCGTTATTTTGCATTGTCTTTATCACATTGTTTAAGGTATACTCACCATCACCTAATACAATAAAATCCATTGCAGGACAATCATTTAATATATTGTAAGATGAATAAGTTGCTAAGTAGCCACCGGCAAAAATCTTAATGCTTTGCTTATAACTTTTTAAGGCTTCAGATATCTGATATATCCTTTCGGCATTAGTATGAAACAAGGAAAATCCATAAAGTTGATAATCGTCACCTATTTTTTCTATGATTTTATCAATGGGTGTGTTGACTGAAAAATCATATATATGAACAATTTCTCCTTTTTCTCTTAAATAGGATGCAATACTGGCAATACCCAAATACTCAATATCTGTTGAATATGTATTTATGGATATTAATGCAACGGTCATTATAAATTCACTCCTTCACTAAAATAAAGATAATTGTTCGGCTTGATCGAATTTATTTATTTCGCTGGGTTTGTATTGTATCTTCAAGCCTTCACATAAAGCAGAAAAATATTTATAAAGTTCTTTTTCATTTACGCATCTGCAATCATATGTATTCTTGTAGTAATTTTCATATTTTTTTCGCATACCTGGAAAGTGTTCATCCAATTTATTAAAATAAAATATTTTTTGCCGATCCCTTAATGTTACCCCCAACCAAGGAACAATAAATTGTCCACCATTTTCTTTTGTTTTCTGTACAATTTCTTTGATGTTTTCCATTGTATCCTCAATGAAAGGTAAGATTGGCATCATTATAATCCCTGTATATAATCCAGCATCCGATAATGTTTTCATTGCCTTGAAGCGTTCGGAAGGAACTGATGCTCCGGGTTCTATTATCTTTGCGAGCGTATCGTCTGTTGTTGATACTGAAAATGCTGTCGATAAGCCATTTGTTTCAACCTTCTTTAAAATATTAATATCCTCTACAATTCGATTGCTTTTAGTTCGCAAATGAAGAGGGAAACCAGCTTCTGCAATAATGTTTAAGCACTTGCTCGTGAGTTTGTATTTTTGATCAGCGCAATTATAAGAATCACTCATAGCCCCAATAGCGATTGTGTTTTTATTTCTTTTTTTTCGCAATTCGCTATATAGTATCTCATCGGCGTTTATTTTAATTTCAATATCATTAAAATCATCGATTCTATAACATTCGCTTCTGGAGTCACAATAAATACATTGAAAATTACAGCCTTTATAAATGTTGATTGTATATTGAACTCCAAACCAGCTATCAGGATATTTTAATTTATTTAGTAAAGTCTTAGCCTGAATCTCTTTGTACTTCATATCATTGATCCGTCTTCTTATTTATAATTAGACAATTTATTTTTTGAATCGTCTTAAAATTGTCTCTTGTTATATCGCCGTGTTCAATTTTTATTTGAAACTGAGATTCGATATAACGTATTAATTGCATTATAAAAAATGAATTTAATAGTCCGATGTCAAAAAGATTATCGTTTATACTTATCTTTTTATCAATAAATTTTTGTAAGTATGCACTCAACTCATCGTAGTATTGCAATTGAAGAATCTCCAATCTGAGGATTTTGTTTTTTTGTTTTAACTGTCATAAGATGCTTTATCCGAACAATCAATTCCTTATCTAATGAATCATTCTTTTTTACGAATTTATCCTTTTCACCCATGCTATATGGCTTGTTCCTTAATGCGTCAGCAAAAGCTTTCACTAAAAATTCTTTTCGATATGCCATATATTTAAACTTAAATTTAAGATAGCCTGAATCTTTCTTTGCTTCTGGAAATGCCTTTTCAATTACATAAAAAAACACAACCATTGAGCCTTCCACATATTTTCTTAATGTGTCCATCTCGTTTTTTATATAATCAAATTTATCGTTTATATCCTGAATAAATTTATTTAAATAATTGTTCTCAGGACTATATGTATCAATAAATTCATGCATTAAATCTGAATAACTGCTAATCTTTGGAGTGTCTGTTTGATGAAGCGAAATGATTTTATTGGCAAAATAATTATGTTCATTTTTGAATATTTGGTTTGAATCTTTCCATATAGTCAGAAGCATATCATAGGTGATTTTCAAACCAAAAAATGGGTTGCTATCAACCACTTTGCCTGCAATATTATCGTGTAACATGCATTCTTTTATATAGATTAATTTTTTGCTGTCATCATATCCGTTAATTATTATTGCATGGGAGCTATTATCATCTGTCATGTACTGGGGTAGATAAAACACGGTATTATATTTGACAATCATCACCAAGGGACCCTTTGTATTTATACAATCAATAATCAAGTTAATTAATTCGTCATCATCGACATCAATATAATCGTTTGCAATACCCAGCTTATTTAATATTTTGCCTCTGGCAGATACAAAATCCAATGTGTTTATATTAGGCCAATTTTTATATAAGCTACAATAAAAACTATAATAAAAATAATTCTCCCTAGAGAAATACCCTAATGCACCGGCAATTGGATTATCAATACAATTTGTATCATGTACAGTAAATCCATCAAAATAATAATCAATATCTAATTCCTTCAACATTGTTTTCATCAGTCCTTTCTTTGAATTATCAATATTCATAGAATCCCTTTTTGGTTTTTCGTCCAAGCAGATTGGCATTTACCATTTTTTTTAATAATGGACAGCATCGAAATTTAGTATCCTGATAACTATTGTATAAAACCTCAAGGGAATACACAACCGTATCGATGCCAATTAAGTCAGCGGTTTCTAACGGCCCCATTTTGTGGCCATAACATTTTTTGAAAATATTGTCTATATCTTCTGGCGTAGCGACGTTATCTTGCACCAAAAAAGCTGCTTCATTCATCATTAAATGGGAAATTCGATTTGAAACAAACCCAGGATAATCATTGACTACAATACTTTCTTTTTCTATTTTGTTCATAAAGTCAATAGTTTCTTTTATGGTTTCTTCCGATGTATAAAAACCTCTAATGATTTCAACCGCTTTGATCATATGAACGGGATTCATAAAATGAGTGCCAATAACTTTATCTTGTCTGTTTGTTACCGATGCGATTTCAGTAATAGATATACAAGAGGTATTCACCATGTAAATACAATCCCGTTTGCAGACACCATCTAATAATTTATATACTGTTTTCTTTGCATTAACGTCCTCAATGATGTTTTCAATTATAACTGAAACATTAGAAACGGCGTTTAGATCGGTAGATAATTCTAAGTTACCATTGGAATTATCTTTTTTCGGGGACATCATTTGATTGATTCGAATTTTCTTTTCTATATTTACTTCTGCCCTTTCTAGGGCTGATGGCATTATATCATGTAAAATGACGTCTAAACCATATTCTAAAAGGCAATGCGCCACTCCTTCGCCCATTGTTCCTGCTCCGATTATTCCAATCTGACTCATAACAATCCTCCTAATTATTGAGCTTTATATTTTTCTGCTAAGAGAGCATAGAAAGAGACCCATTTATTTGGCTGTCCCACTTTACCAAAATTACATGGCTGTTTTGTTAATGTGCCGTCCAAAACTAACTTTCCGAATTCATCTGTTTTTTCATTTAGAAAATCCCAAGCCTTTTGTAATGCCGGATGATTGCCTGCTCCTAAAATTGACAAAGCAGCTACAGTTAAAGGTAATCCTATACGCATAGGTTCCACCGGGAAAAAATTATCAATAAACCGCCATCCAGGTCTCCCATCAATAATAAATTTTGTTTTATCTGATGTATAGAAGACATCTCGTTTTGTAAAGTATTGAATTATTTGTTCTGTGTTGTCTATTATAAGATTCTTTCTTTTGCATTCTGCATACAGCAAAAGAGCGGTTATAGTTGCTTTGTAACAGCTTTTACGTTCTGGTTTTTTGTCAAGCAACCTTTTACAGTTAAATCCTCCGTCATATAGTTGCGTTTCTGTAAACTTATCAATTAGCTCTTTTACATCATTACGATCATGATAACCCAACATTACCAACGCCCTTAACACGAGTGGTGTGCAACAGCCTGATGGATCGTTTTTCATTTCATTCGATAATGTCTCAATGGAATAATTCACAAACGCATCGATCCTCTTATCCTTTTGCAATCCAAATTCAGCAAAAGCGGTTAAGTAGCGCAACGGGGTAAAGGAACCATATTCTTTTTCGTTCCATAGTCCTTTTTCATCTTGCTTTTTTAGCATTCCTTGAATCGATTTTTGTTCCCATATTGACCCAAACAGATTGTCCATTTCATCGCTTTTCGAGGATTCGCAAATTTCGGTCAACGTGCGATACCTTATTGCCAGATCATCAGATTCCAGCAACCAGTCTAAAGTTTTATTTTGCACCTCATTGTTAAACATAGTTTTCTTCTCCATTTCCAATTATATCCTTTTTTAATATGATTTGACAAGTCTTACTCCCAGATGATGATTACAAGAGTTTGGAGCGCGTGATACCCTTCTTGACAAATGAATTGTCGTAATCCCATTAACCCAGCAATTCCCCTAACAATTCTTTTATTTCCGCTAATTGCGCCTTTTGGATTGTCTACATATGTCTTATCATATTTAGCAAACCAGTCCCAACACCATTCAAAAACATTTCCGCTCATGTCATATAGTCCAAGCTCATTAGCCTTTTTATGACCATTGGGATGAGTCGTCCTATTCGCATTTTTCGCATACCAGGCAACTTCATCCGGATTATCTCCGCCTGCATATTTATAATTACTTCCGTTTTTACCTTCTTTCGCTGCATATTCCCATTCTGCTTCTGTTGGAAGACGGTAACCATCCTTCTTAAAGTCACACGAAACATTTCCATTGATAATTTCATAACATGTCTGAAGCCCATCATCAATACTTCTTTTATTGCAAAAGTCTATTGCATCATACCAAGTGATAGACTCAACTGGTAATAAGTCGCCTTTAAAAAAAGAAGGATTTTTTGACAGCGTCTTTACCCAGTCAACCTGTTCTACGACAAAATCCATTATATAGAAACTATCAACAACAACAATCTTTTTTTGTCCGGCATATCTTTTATAAAATCTCTTACAGTATTAATCTCGTAGTGACCTGCGTCTACTTTTATAAAATTCATCATTTTACTTCATCTCCCTTCAAGATGCTATAATATTTTTGTTCCGAATCCATTAAAAATTGTATTTTTTCTGTTAATTGAGTCAGTTGCTCCGGCTTGTAACTGCGGGTAAACATCATTTTTGTTAACGCATTTCTAACAAGTTTTCCGTTTTCGATCTGCTCATTAAGCACATCAATGATTTTCTGTTCAATCTCAAATAGCTCAGAACGATATTTCTCCACTCTTTTTGCATTAATAACATAATTGAACACATCAATGATATAATTAATATTTTCACTTAATTTATCTTGTTCAAATAAAATGTTCATATATTCATTCATACAATATTTGAAGCTAAGAATATTTTTTTCCATGACATCATATCGCTGAGAAATACTTGCTAAGAATTTTTCTTTTATTGCTCCCTCTGATTCGTACGTGGTATCTGTAATAAAAAATTTATACGCTAAAGGCATTTCACTAATTTGTGTATATCCCTTGCAGCATTCAATAAAATCAACATATGAAATGCTTTGATATTTATAATCCAAGCTATCCGCATTTGAGTGTTCGATAATATAAAAGATGCCCTTGTCATCATTATAGCCATACACAACCAATGTATGTTGGATATGGGTCTGTCGGTATGCGTCTTTGCGAAGCGGTTCAAAATAACCATCAACCCAAACAATAACCGGACGTTGGAGATCAATACCATTCTTAACCCAGTTTGTTATATCTGTAATGTCATCAGTAGTATCATATAAAACTCCCATTTCCGAAAGTATTGCTTCTGTTTCATTAATATTTATATAATCGACATCAAGCAATGGGAATGAATCATTTTCAACAATTGAGCTGTACGTAATCATGGTATTTGCCATTACAACTCCAATGTCGCATTTATAGTATTTGAGAACTGGAAAGAGCGAATTAAAAAAGCAATTAAGATAAAATATATCATTAAATGGTTCTATGCCATGAATGACCACACCTTCTTGATGCTCACTTATAATTGTCATTTCATTTTTTTCTGCTTTTTCCAGAGATAGGGTCCCTTCAACATGAAATACAAGGTTTTGTATTGTTCGGTAAATAAAAATATCCGTCGCTTTAAGATTTATTCCTCTTTTCTCCATCTCAATTTCAAATTTTATGGCTAATATCGAATGACCGCCTATGTTGAAAAAATCATCGGTAATTCCAAAATTATCTGTGTCTAATATGTCCGTCCATACATTCAACAACATCTTCTCTAATTCTTTTTCTGCCGGGACACACTCATTGCTGACGAAATAATTTTGATTTAAATCTTTTTCTAACAGCATCCTGTTCTTTTTCCCATTTGGCAGTACAGGAATTTCGTCAATTTTATAAAAGACAGATGGTATCATATATTCCGGCAAATATCTTACTAAATAGCTCCTAATCATATTTGCTTCTATTAAATTGTTAGATTTATAGAATGCAATTAATGATTCATAGCCGTTATGATCTGTTTTCTTAATTACTACTGTATCAAGAATTCCATCAATTCGCGTTATTCTGTTTTCAATTTCTTCTAATTCAATCCGGTTTCCTCGTATTTTTGTTTGATTGTCACATCGACCCAAAATAGTAATGCTGCCATCCGATAGCCTCTTTGCCATATCGCCTGTCCTAAATGTAGGCAACCCTTCATAATCGATTTTAAATGAATCTGATGTTAACTCCGGTTTATTTATATATCCTCTTGACACCCCTTCACCGGATATATACAATTCACCAGAGACGCCTATTGGCACCAGTTGATTGTTTTCATCAAGAATATGCAATCTTGTATTTATAATAGGGTATCCTGCGTTAATTTCTGTATTAGGCAACACTTCGCCGATGGAAGACCATACCGTTGTTTCTGTTGGCCCATACATATTAAATATTCGAGCATTGCATTTTCGATATAATTTATTCACTAACTCCTGAGATAGCATCTCACCGCCTATTAATAATAATTTTATAGACACTTGAGAAAAAAACGAGGGTGACTTCTCCAGGATCATTCTTAGCATGGTAGGGGTTACTTGCATTATTTCTATCGATTGCTCTATAGCAACCTGAAGGAGCTTGCTTATATCTCTTTTTGCAAGGTCATCTGCGATAACTATTCTGCAACCACAAGCTAAAGAATATAATGTTTCTACAACGAATATATCAAATGATATTGTTGTTATATTTAATACAGTTTGCCCTGGATTAAATATAATTTTTTGTTTTAGCCCTTCGATAAAGTTTACGACATTATTATTTTGAACGATAATTCCTTTTGGATTACCTGAAGATCCTGAAGTATAAATTGTATATATCATTCTTTCAAAATTACTGCGTATTTCAGGATTTTTATCTGATTTTTGAAATATTTCTGCTTGATCAACATTTATAATTTTCGCCCCGTATCCATCTATTTCAAGTGAACTCCTTTTTATAATGATAGAAACGTTGCTATCTTCCACCATATATTTTATACGTTCACCTGGATATTCATAATCAATAGGCAGATAAGCGCATCCGGCTTTGATAACAGCAATTATGGCTATCATCATTTCAATAGACCGATCCATATATATAGCTACTAAAGTCTCACAAGCAACACCTTGATCTATTAGGTAATGGGCTAATTGATTAGATTTTTTATTTAATTCATTATACGATATTTCAACTCCTTTGCATACGACCGCAATATTGTTATTTTGTTTTTCTACTTGCTGCTCGATTATCTCTTTCAAAGATATTTTACGGTTGATCAGCAACTGCGTTGCATTATTTTCAGACAGTTTATTCCGTTCTTCATTTGTTAATATATTTATATCGCAAATATTTTTTTCTAGACTCTGGCAAAATTCATTTAAAATATTAATATAATGATTCATCATTCTCTGTATTGTTTCTTTTTTAAAAAGCGATGAGCAATACTCGAATGTAAATTCAATACCCCCTTCATATTCAATCGCTTGAAGCGTTATGTCAAATTTTGATGTTTTATTTTCCATATTAAATTCTTTGATTTCGAACCCGAAGGAATCAATATTTAAATCCGGTGTATCAAAATTTTGCAATATAAAAAATACGTCAAATAACGGATTCCTTGACATGTTTCTGTTCAGATTAAGTTTGTTTACCAAATAATCGTATTGATAGTTTTGATGTTCTATTGATTCTATTGCATTCCTGTTTACTTCCTGAAGAAATGTCTTGATACTTTTCTTCCCATCAGGGTAATTTCGCAATGGCATAATATTCAAAAATAATCCAACAGTGTTCTGGATGTCTACGTGGATTCTGCCGGAAGCCGGACTTCCAATAATAATATCTTTTTGTCCAGAATATTTCATCAGCAAAATATTAAATGCCGCCAAAAGGCAAGAGAATAATGTTAGTTTTTCGTTCAATACCATTTCCTTTAAATTGGCATATAATTCACCATTAACGTGATAGGTGATGCTGTCTCCATCATGATTTTGCATATTACTTCTTTTATAATCCGTATTTATTTCAAGAACAGGAATTGCATCAGAAAAACAGTTCAGCCAGTAATTTTCTGATTCCTTCATTTTATCGGAAGCCAGTAAATTGTTTTGCCATTTTGCAAAATCTTTATATTGTGCATTAAGTTCAGGCAGTAATTTCCCTGCATACAGGTACAAAAAATCCCGGATCAAAATCCACGACGATGTTCCATCGCATATTATATGATGGATATCCATGGCTAATAAATATTTTTCGTTTGGCAGTTGTACAATAGAAACCCTTAATAGTGGCGCCTCTGACAAGTCAAATGGCTTTGCAAAGGTGGATATATAATTATAAATATCATCTTCATCCATCTGAGCCCAATGAATTTTCAATTTTACATTCTCGTTAACTTTTTGATAGATTTCTCCTTCATTAAGATGAAATGATGTTTTCAGTATTTCATGTCTCTGTATTAACAAATTTAATGCATGTTCCATTTTTGCAATATCAATATGTCCCTGCAGACAAATCACTGTTGGAATGTTGTATACTAAACTATCACGCTGCGATAGTGCCGACAAAAGGTAAATTCTTCTTTGCGCAGCTGAAACTTCATAGAATTCCTGGTGTCCCAAAGATATGATTGAATCATCTGGCACAACATCAGCGTTTTCTATATACTTGCCAATCGCGCGTACAGTTTCTAAATCAAATATAATTGAAACTGGGCACTCGACGTTGAAACTTTCCTGAATTCGTGTTGAGAGAAGGACAGCCTTTAATGAATTTCCGCCGATATTAAAAAAACTTGTTTCCATGCTCAGTTTATCTATCTTTAATATTTCGATGAAAATATTGCTCAACTCAAATTCTGTTTCAGTTTCTGCGATAGAAACATCAATGTCATCTACTATTATCTCGCTCAAAGAAATAACACGTTCCCTATCTATTTTACCATTTACTGTTAATGGGAACGATCCTGTTTGATAAAAATAATCAGGAATCATATACTGTGGCAATTGGTGTATAAGTGACTTTTTTAGTTTTATTAAATCAATTTTGCCAATTGGTACTATGTATGCAGATAATGAATCATTTTCAGACAAAATCATAACTTGGGCTATTTTTTCATTTCTAAGAAGGCATTGTTCAATTTCAGCGATCCCTACTCTAAATCCGCGAATTTTTATTTGCATATCGCGTCTTCCGATATATTCTAAATCACCATTATAGTTTATTTTTGCATAATCACCTGTTTTATATAAGAGTTTATCTTTGTTGAATGGATTCTTTACAAAAACAGACGAAGAAAGCTCTGACCTATTTAGATAACCTTTACATAAACCATAGCCACCAATATATATTTCACCTGTCATCCCTTTTGGCATAACTTTCATGTCATCGGATAAGACGCATAATGAAGTCGTGGGCAAGGGAATTCCGATTACACTGTTTTCATACAAAGTGTCTTCACGCGTTATCTCTTTATATGTTGTGTGAACTGTTATTTCCGTGATTCCATACATATTAACGAATTTTATTTTAGGATACTTTTCAATCCATTCATGCAAGCATCTCGGATCCAGCTTTTCTCCACCAAATATTATATATCTAATGAAATCAAAATTGATGTTTGTGGTTTTATCAATTACTTGCATGAAATAATAAAAAGCAACGGGGGTAAAATTTAATACCGTAACCTTTTCTTTTTGTAGCAATTCGTAATATAGCAATGGGTCTTTAACGAGGGCTTGTTCTAAAAGAAGAAGCTTGCCTCCGAACAATAAACTGCCGTACATTTCCCAAACGGAAAAATCAAAGCAAAGAGAATGATATAATGTCCATATATCATTAGAATCAAAATTAAAATTGTTGTTATCATGAAATAACAAGCGAATAACGTTATTATGTGTAATTGGCACTCCTTTTGGTTGTGCTGTGGAACCTGATGTATAGATAATATACGCCATACTGTCCGGACCGTTTAAGTCATCTGAATTATTAACTGGCATGGCATCTATCTCAGGGTTGTCTAAATGAATAGTGCAAGACCTGCCCGTATATGCTTCAGCTTTTCCTTTTACTAAATAAGCCGCATTACTATCATTAATGATATACAAAATCCTTTCTTCAGGATAATCAGGATTAATGGGGAGATAGCCGCACCCTGCTTTTATTATTCCCAATATGCCGGCGATTGTGTCAAATGTTGGTTCAGCAAGGATTGCTATTATGCTTGATTTTTCTATGCCTGTTTTTAATATGTAATGCGCTATCTGATTTGCACGAATATTCAATTGATGATATGTATAGTTTTGCCCTTTAGCGTACAAAGCGTATGCTTGCGGAGATTCTTCGGCTATTTTTTCGAAGAGTTTATTAATTGTCTGATTGATGGGAAAATCTATATCTGTAAAATCAAATTGCTTAATAATTTCTTCGTCATTTTCAACCAGATTTATGTCCTTTAATAATATATCCGGAGCTTCTATCACTTGCTTAAGGATATAGATAAGACAATTAGCGATAGCCTCAATTGTATACGCATGATAATAAGGTGCATATTCAACCGATAGGCTTATTTGATTGCTTTCTCTTTGAATTGAAAACATCAAATCCAAATTATTGTTTTGCTTAATAAATTGAATACATTCAGCTTCGTGTATTTCGTTATACGACAACATGATTTTTGATAAAATATTATCCTGTGCGCTTTCTTTATGTTTCGATTGACTATTGTATTTTTCTATAACAGTTTTTTTAATGATATATAGCGCATCTTTAAAGCTATTCTCCGGGTGCAAAATATCCTCAATCGTAACATGCGACTTCTCAGGAGCATTCAATTCATTGTAAACGGGGGAGATAATATTAATTTTTCTTTGTGAGGTATACTTTAGCAATAATATTTTTAAGCAAGCTAAAAATAAGGTGTAGATAGACAATCTATTGTTTCTACATATCTTAACTGTTTTTTCATATAAATCATCCGATAAAGCGCAAGTAAAGAAGAGCTCATTATCATTGCTTTCGCTCAGATCATATGGAATGGTTGTTATTACATTTTCAAATAGATTATTGTTTTTCATACCGTTTTTTATATCCATTTTCTTACTCCCTTTAGAGGTTGATTTAAAAATCAAAATCGAACTCTAATTTTTTATCGAATTCACTTTTTTCTGCAGGCCTTGTGTCAAACAACTTGTCTATATTAATGTGAGGATCTGCAATTATTTGTTCAAGGATATACACATAATGATTCAATATTTCTTCGGATGTTTCCGTGTTTAATAAACTTGTATTGTAGTATAAGTTGAGTATGCATTTGTCATCATGTTCTAAAATATCCAATGTCAAATCAAACCTGGCATGATAAGAATTATTCTTAGGGTTATATGGCGAAAATTCGAGGTCATCAAATTTAAGCTGAAAGTCATATTGATAATTATGGTGCATTACAAACATGACGTCGAACAATGGACTTTGATTCCCTTTTCTTTTTACTTTTAAATTATCCACCAGATCATCAAAAGGATAATCCTGGTTTTGATATGCTTTAATTAAGTTCCTTTTTACATCCATTAGGAACTGGAAATATGTAGTGTTGTGCGGTAATTTAATTCTAAGCGCCAATGTGTTTAAAAACATACCGATTAAAGATTCCAAATCTTCATTAAACCGGCCTTCGACTACTGTTCCTATAACTATGTCTCGTTTATCAGCATATTTCGATAACAAAGTCGCATATGCTGATAACAATATCGAAAACAATGTTGTAGAGTTTTCTTTAGCTAACATTTTTAAACTTGAGTATATTCTATCTTCTAAAATAATATAAAATAATTCGCCTTGATATGTAGCCTCCTGCGGCCGCGGTTTATCATATGGGAACTCAAGAGACGGCAGTTCACCGTCAAATTGTGATAACCAGTATTTTTCTTGGTTTTTCATCAAATCATTTTTCATCAACGAATGCTGCCATACCGCATAATCCTTGTATTGATAATTAAGATGAGGCAACTGGCTTCCCATATATAAATTAGCAATTTCGTAAATTAATATGCCCCTTGACCTGCCGTCCATTAGTATCGTGTGAAGCGTATAAGATAGTATATGCTTTCTTTTATTTATTTCAATTAATTTCACACTGAAGAGTGGCAGTCTTGATAAATCAAAAGACATTTCTCCAAAAATCTCATTATCGATATCAACAATCTCTTCTTCCTTCATTTTAAGGTGCTGAACATTAATTCGGAATGGATCGTGTATTATTTGGACGATATTATCATTTTTAACATGGTAAGTTGTTCTCAGAATCTCATGTCTGCCAATTATTTGATTGAAAGCCATCTCTAATTTTTCAACGTTCAATCCTCCATCTATACATACTGTTTCAGTTAATGTGTAAGCCGAATTATTCAAAGTCATTTTGTTTAGGATAAACAATCTGCTCTGAGATGAAGATACTGGGTAATAAGGCTTGTCCTCTATTTTGTATAAAGCATGAATTGTCAAATTGATGTCCTGCTTTAAACCCATAATATAATTTACTAAATCACCAATGATTGGATGATTGAAGAACTCAGATATTTCGAGCTTTATTTTAAAAGCTTTTGCAATTTTGTTTATTATCTTTAATGCAAAAATTGAGTCGCCACCAATTTCGAAGAAATTATCTTCCATTTTTATCGTATTCGAGCCAAATATTTCAGAAATAATATTAAGAACATTAGATTCATTAAAGTCTTCTTCATATATCGTATCTTTTGAAAATTCTTTATTGATTTCTTCCTTCTTTAGTATAAAAGGCATAAATTGCATTATGTCTGTGAATACAGAACAATTAATTTGCCCTACAATCAATCTTTCTTTTTCCAAAGATAAAGCAATTTCCAAAATATCTGTCGCCTTTTTTACAGACAATGGGACGAACAAGTCCTTGCTATGAGACGTTTCATTTTTGGCCATTCCAATATTCAACCATACAGGCCAATCAATTGTAATGGTACTATAACTTTGGTTTGTGTATGCAAAGGAATCAAGATATGAATTAGAAGAGACATAGGCGCCTGCACCTACACCGCCAATTAATGCATACACTGATGAGAATAGAATCATATGTTCGGCATTTACTCTTTCTGCTATATTTCCCAATAAACGAGTACCTTTAATTTTTGACTTAATCGCATCTTGAAATTGTGAAAGATCCATATTAGCCAATGCATCATCATTTTTTGTTGATGTACATTGTATAACACAATGAACTTTCCTGAATTTTTGATATATAGCATTGGTGATTTGATCCATTTGATGCTCATCTGAAATATCAGCCGAATAATGAAATACCGGACAATCAACTGATTCGATTTGTCGTTCGGTTCGTGATATCAAGATTAAGTTTACACCTTTTTTCTTTTTGGATATGTATCTGCACAATTCATCGCCAATGCCACCGGTACCGCCAGCTATAATAATATTTTGATTATCAGCCAAAACACCATTATGTAAATGCTTAGGACTCTTTAATTGCTTAACGTATTCGATATATCTTTTATTGTTTCTATATCCTGCGATAAATTCGCAATATTCTGATTGAACCTCATTTATTAAATAATTTACTTCTGTGTAATCATCTATATCAATATACCTGCACTTCAATTGTAGGTTTTCAATGCGGGCAGTTTTCCCCAGTCCTACAATGGTAGCATTTTCGGCAATTATACTATCCGTTTTACAAATCTTGTTTGTATATCGGGTTATAAAAATAATTTCAATTTTGTTTTTATAATTACGGTTAATTTCTTTAAACAAATTGAATACACAGTATAACCCTTTTTCTAAATTTTCTTCCATACCATTTATAGAATCTGCTACTTCAGATGGTATAAAATATATTATCTTTTTTATGTTCTTATTATTTAGAACAGAAGAAAGTCCAATAAAGCTGCTAGTAATCGTTAATGAAGAACCATTTAACCAAATGTTTTGGTCGCTGATTGTAACATCAATAATATTTTCATGGGCAAGCCGCAACTCCTTAATAAATCTATTACATAATATAGAGTCATCTTTAATAACAGCAGTAGTTTCATTGGTCTTTTCCATTATAGTTATATTTGATTCTTCCCAAATAACATCAAATAAAAACGGAACATCATCTGAAAACAAATAACCTTTTGGCAAATCCACCCAACATGATTCGTGTTCGAAGGGATAACCCGGCAAATGAGCTTTTTTATAACTTGTTTTATTGTAGTAATCTCCCCAATTAATGTTTTCACCGTTAACAAAAGCATTGCAGATTTCGTTTTTTATATGATTCGTATACTTGTCTTGGAAATGGCTGCTGTAATAAACGCTGTTAGAATGAATGATACCTGAAAGGATATCTTTTGCTTTTTTCCTTAAATCATCAATGCTGTTCACCAACATAGCAATTCTGTATTGATATTGCTCTCTGCCTCGGTTTGCTGTATAGCAAATACTGTTTATTGACGATTTGCCAAAATCCCATGTTACATACGCTTCTATCAACATCAAAACTGCATGTTCGCTTTTTGCAGAAAATGTTATAATCTGCGGCTCATCAGCACAGATAATTGCTTCGTAATTATTTAATATCCCTTCTGTTACCATGTGACAATTTGTACCGCTCACTCCAAATGAACTTATTCCGCAATATATATGCTTATTGCCCGTCACCGTATGATTATAGTGATCGTTTATATAGATTGGGGAATTGATAAAATCGATTTTTGTATTTGGGTATTGAAAATTTAGGGTAGGCGGCAATTTACCGTTATATGTAATACCTATTGTTTTTAATAAACCCGCTATGCCGGCGCAAGCTTCCAAATGACCTATGTTTGTTTTTATAGAACCTACTGCACAAAATTGCTTCTTATCTGTATGCTGTAAAAAAGCTTTTTTTATTGCTGCACATTCTGTTGGATCTCCTAACTTTGTTCCTGTTCCGTGTGCTTCAAGATGTACCAATGTATCCGGATGGATTCCAGCTTTTCTCCACGCATCAGTGATCACTTGAACTTGCGAAGACATGCTCGGCGCCGTAATCCCAATTGTTTTACCATCTTGGTTTACAGAACTGCCTTTAATTACTGCATAAATTTCGTCATTATCTTCTAATGCTTTTTCATATGGTTTTAATACAATTGCAGCACACCCTTCGCCTGCCGCAGTTCCATCAGCACGATTATCGAAAGTCATTGATTTGTTTTTAGTTGAATTAACGCTTAACCCAGAGCCTTTAAAGGGAAGCATAATAAGTGATATACCTCCGGCAATGGCCATCTCACAATTTCCATCGATAAGGTCATTACATGCCATATGAACCGCAACTAATGAAGACGAACAAGCTGTGTCTATAACAATCAAAGGACCATTTAACCCTAATAGTTTTCCTACTTCTTGAGATAGAGAGGTACCGCATATTCCCAGGTCATGATTTAATGCTTGGGGATATATTAATTCTACTGCCTCCTGGTATACTTTCTTTTCTTCGAATGAACCTAGGTAAAGACCTGTTTGGTGTTTTTTAATATCTTCCGGGTTATATCCACTATCCTCTATGGCGTGAAATGATGTTTCTAGCATTATTCTTATATGAGGATCTATTCTTGACGCCTCTTTTTTATTAATGTTGAAAAAAGAATAATCGAATCCAGAAACATCATCTAAATATCCGCCCGGAACATATTCACCCTTCTTTTTATTATGTTCAAATACATCCAAAAACGTTTCGCATTCTTCTCTTCTATTATGAGGGAATTCCGTAATGCAATCGACGCCGTTTATAAGCATTTGCCAAAACTGATTAAAATCATTAGCTTTTGGCATTTTTAATGCAATTCCTATTATAGCAACATCGCGATTTGAATTAACGTTCATTACTTATTCCTTTCAGTTTGTGTTAAATACTTGCCCATTTTACAATCAGAAAAGCGCATAATATCATAAAGTAAAGTCAAATAGTCTTTTTCAAAATCACAGAATGAATGATTTATTAAAAATGAATCACGATATTCTATTCCCACCCTAATCCCATTGTTTGAATCATCAATATGGATCATAATGTCATTTTGCAATTCGTTCTTATTAATTTGATGTTTTTTGATATTCAATCCAGTCAGCATATTGTTTTCTTTTTTCCAGTTTTGCACTGAGAATGTTGTATGATACATAATAGATTCATCACCCTTTGTTGGGATATTCAATCTAGCAAACAAATCATAGGTGTAATAATCTTGATTACTGATTGAATAAATAACTCGCTTTTGCATTTCATCTAAATATTCAGTTATGGTTTTCTCGTAATCAATTTCAATGCGCAAGGGAAGTACGTTAACAAACATGCCCATAACATTATTAAGTGTTGAGTTTGGCCTGCCTGAAACCGGGAGACCAATAACGAAATCCTGTTCCTTTATCCACTGTGAATATAGAACCGCATATCCTGCCAGGAGAAAATTAGATAGACTCATTGCGTGTTGTCTAATAAATTCCTTTATTTGCTGTACCGTTTCGTTAAGGATATCAAAATGATATGTTATTATTTTTCCTTTACCGTTGTTATTACAATTTACCTTCGGCACTCCGCTTTCAAACATATTAAGCCAGTATTTTTCCTGCTCATGTAAAACATTCATCTCATAAATGCCTTTTTGCCATACCGCATAATCTTTATATTGGATTTTAAGCTGTGATAAAAGATCATTATTATATATTTTCATTAAATCTGTAATAAATATTTCAGACGATATACCATCAGAAATAATATGATGCATATCATATAGTAAAAGCCATTCATTTTTATCAAGTTCGGCTAAATGAACCCTTAATAGTAATGGTTCTTCTAGTTTAAATGGTTTGATGTTGTCCCGTATAAATTTATCTATATTGCTTTTGCTTATTTGGTAACGGTTGATATTAAACGTAAAATTGGAATGAACTTTTTGAGTGATTTCATTATTTACGATGTGAAATGACGTACGCAAAATTTCATGTCGATAAATCAATTGATTAAACGCCTTTTCAAGTTTGATTACATCAAGATCTCCAGTCATGGTAATAGCTGTATTCAAATTATACATGGTGCTTAGCGGATTAAGCTTATACGAAACAAAAAGATTCAATTGTGGTTTGGTAAGGGGATAATATTCATTATCGTTAGCTGTTTTTATACTTGGTATTGCGCTAGACCTTAAATAATTATCGTTTATATATTTTGATAATTTATTTATTGTAGGATATTCAAAAATATCTTGGATTTTAATCGAGTACCCAATTTCCTCATTTATTTTATTTGCTATATTGAAAATAATTAATGAATCTCCGCCTAGAGAAAAAAAGTCTTCATCAAGAATTAGCTCATGCATACCCAATTCTGAAAGCCATATTCTCTCAATAGTTTTAGAAATGTTTTCAGGATTTATCAGCACTTCATTCTTTGGCATTAATCTATGATCATGATTTAATGGGTTAAGATTAAGAATGTCTTTAGAAAATTTAAACGGTAAATAATTAGCCAACTTAAATGTATTGCTGTTAAAATTAATCTTACCTACAGCAGCATTAGTTAGATTGGTTTGCAGACAATACCTGAGGCTTTGCATTGCTATATCGTCACTAATAGGATAAAACAAATCAACTTTTGCACTTTGTTCTTCTCGCTTTTTATAAGCTTCAGTGCTTTCCCACGTAGGCCAGTTGATTGAAATTGTTTTTCCAGCAATCCCGTTTCGGTACTGAGAATATGCATCGATATAATTATTTGCTACAATATAAGCGCTTTCGCCAATTCCCCCTGTAATAGAAAACATCGAGGAAAAACACACAAAAAAATCGAGCATATTGTCTTGTGCAATATTATCTATCAGCCATGTACCATGTATTTTTGTAGATATACTGTCACTAAAATCAGTAAAGTCCATTTGATTTATTCGCTCACTTTTACTATGCGATGCACAATTAAAAATACCATTTATCTTACCATGTTTCTGTTGAATAATATTTTTAATTTTTATAAGGTCTACTTGATCTCTAATGTCACTTTGATAGTAATATATATAACTTCCATTGATTTCAATATTAATGAGTCTTTTTATAATATTATAATATTTCTCATCTCTATTAATTTCGCTCCACCGATTCTTTAAAGGGAATGAACGTCGCCCTAATACAATAATATTTACTTGATAGTTCACTGATAAAAATTCGGCAATTTTCAACCCAACATCACTCAATCCTCCGGTAATTAAATATGTCCCATTTTTACGTACCGCAGGTGTTGGATCATATTTTATTTCTTTCTGATTTATGGCTTTTAACTCCTGAATATACCTATCCATTTTTCTATAAGCCACGATATATTCTTCATTATTATTGAATTCATATAAAAGATTGGTGAATTGAAATGAAGAATCAATATCAATGCATTTGAATAATAGATTTGGAGATTCAAACATTATTGATTTACCCAAGGCACACAAAGCAGCGTTTTCCGGACAGACTGGATCTGTATTTATTATTTTTGATGTTTTGCTAGATAATATATAAAACGCTATTCTGCGTGTATTGCCAATATTTTTATATATGTGAAACAGACTATAAAGTCCTACTCCCAAGTTCTTGTTTAAAACACCTATGTCCTCATCACTAGGTTCAGCGTCCAAAGACATCATATGTATAATACAATCAATTTCAATTTTCTTTAATTCATTAAATAATAACTCATAACTTTTCTTACAATCGTTAACCTTGTAATGATCACGATTAATAATTTCAAAATGATCGCCTATATCCACTTCAACAATATGTTTCGCCTGTCTTCTGAGCTCAGAGAACCATTCAAGACTTTTATCGTCATGGTTTTTAAATATTAGTAACGAGTTATACTTAATATGATTATCTTCCTTTTTAATCTCTCTTTTATTTACCCATGTTAATTTTGAAAGAGGAATGTCTGGAAACATAACTTCGCATTTTGCCTCTGGCTCTATCCAGCAACGCGTATGGTTTTCTTCAATAACAGGAAGTGGAATGAAATGCCTCTTTTCGCTTGAATAACAAGACCCTGATTTTATATTACCACCAGCAATGTAGGTTCTGCATATATCAAGTAGGTTGTTTTCTTGAGAGTCATTAGCATTGGCCAAGCATTTTTGAATTGGTTGGCCTGTAATAAAAACATGCTTAAAATATGATCCGGTTAATACACTGTTCAGTTTCTCTTTTAATTCCTTGTTGTTTCTGCACAATATTGCTAGCCGGTATTTATAGTGCTCCCGGCACAAATTAACCGAATAACACAAATCATTAAATGGCTTATTTATATTGTTATCGTCTAAAATATTACGAATCAAATTCTTTAATTCTCTATTATTTCTTGCTGACAAAGTGAAAATATCCAACATATCATTTTCAACTTTATAGTGAGGTGCTTCTTCTAAAGTAAAAAACAATCTCTTTCCGGTTGTTTCAAACCATTGAATTGCACAATTCTTTAATTTTCGAGGAATGCATGTATCGGTCACATAAAATGGCGACGAAACAGTAATTTTATTTTTAAAACCAACATTACATGGTGGTATAATTTTATTGTCTAGAATAAGCAAACATTTAATTAAGCTAAAAATACCTCCGCTGCTTCCTAAGTCACCCCAGTTGTTAAGAAATCCTAATGCGAAATATTGCTTTTTCTGTGAAACAGCTGCTAAAGATTCTTCTAAAGAAACAACAGCAGTTTCTTCATTTGCTTTATTGTCCGATGAGCAGACTTCATAATACTCAATCGACTCATCAATTATATTTTCATTTTTGCAGTCATTTATTACACCATATATATAGTCGCCATCAATTTTTGCGTGGCACAATTTTTTAAGTACAATAATTCCTGCGCCTTCGCCAATATTGTTTTCATTAACTTTTCTGTCTGGAAATATATTAAGATTAATACCTCCTGCTATAGCTAAATCGCACTCATCATTAATTAAACTTTGACAGGCGTATTTTACTGTGCTTAGAGAAGATGATCTGCTTGTATTTATTACAATCGAAGGACCCTTTAAATTAAAAATATAAGATATTCTACCTGCTAAAGCGGAAGGCATATTGCCAACATAAGATATATCACTATACAAAGGTTTTAATACGGATGTAAGTTCCTTGAATTTAGGTGCTGTAGGATTATATCCAACAAATACACCTGTACGGCTTCCGTTTATACGTTTTTTGGAATAACCAGCATCTTGAAGCGCATCCCATGCGGTTTTCAATATAATTTTTTGGCTTGGATCTGTCAAACAAGCTTCTGTGGGTGTAATTCCAAACGCTTGACTATCAAATTGGTCAATATCATTTAGATACGCACCTTTAGGAATATCAGAACTGCATTCAGACTTTTTAAAAATAGAATTGAAATCATCAGTATCAATGTACCTGGACAAAGGGAAATCTTGAATACAGTCCAAATCATTCACGATTATATCCCAAAACTTTCTTTTATCATCGCATTGCGCCGCTTTGACCCCTATACCAATAACTGCGATTTTATTTATTATATTTGAATAATGCATAGGAATAAATCTTCACATTCCTTTCTCTGACAGAAAACCTTTGAAAATTTCTGTTGTTCCCGTATCTTTTAATATTTGAGTTATACGTTGCTTTTGTTCTTCGACAGGAGTTCTTTTTGTTACAAAAACAGAATGTAGCATATTAAGGGCGGTCAGCATTTGCTCATGTGTAGGTTCCAACGAATTATTCTCTAGTTCAATTTGCATCTGTTGAATTTGGTTATATGGCTCAATTACTCCTTTTTCGTATTCATCGTTATTCCAATTGCTATTTTTTGTACTAACGGCAGCTGCTAAGCATTTTGTTATGACGGTAGGAATAAATGCCTTTTCAATATTTTCGCCCTTTCCATTGCTTTCATCTTCCTGGGTAGAATTAATAAGTGTTTTTCTATCGCTTGCCCGTCCAAATGAAGCGGCTGAAATACCATATCCCTGAGAGTTGAAAAGATTTGTTAAGACTGCTTGCGGTCCTAACTCGATTACTGAGTCTATGCTCATATCATTAATATAATCCATTGTAGCTTTCCATTGAACTGGTTTTTTAATTTGCATCGTAAGATTGTCTATGATCTTATTCTCATTTAAATACGGAATAGCTGAAACATTAGAGATAACAGGCCATTTAAAGTTACCAAATTGAATGCCTTCAAGCTTCTCTTTTAGTTTTTGAGAAGCCTGCTCCATTAAACTGCTATGATATGGAGGACTGTTAAGAATCGGTGTAATTTGCCCGTTTAACGAGACTATTCGATCTTCTACCTTCATGACCAAATCTTCATCTCCGGATATAACAACCTGATCATACGCATTGTAGCATGCGATTTGAACAATGCGGTCTTTTTGGCAAATATTCTTACACTCTTCGTCAACAATGCTTTTGTTAATATCATATATTACTGACATGTTGGCTTTTCGATTTTCAAGCAGTTCCTTACCAAGCCTTCCCCTTAGCCTAACCAAATAAAGAGCATCATTAAATGACAGTGCACCGCTGCATAATAAGGCAGTGTATTCACCAAGGCTATGTCCGGCTGTTATAACAGGCTGAACACCTATTTCCTTCATATAAACATCAAACACACAATAACTAACCGTTAAAATCGCCAACATCATATTTTCGACATCGTTCAATTCTTTAAGATTTCCGTCAAAACACATTTTTTTCAAATCAAAGCCAACTGCATCATTCGCTTCTTGAAAAATGTCCCTCACGTTTTGATATTCATCATATAAAGTCTTTCCCATACCGACATATTGGCAACCTTGCCCTGGGAATATAAACGCCAGCTTTTTCATTTTAGATTACCTCCATATTTTTTCCGTTAAATTTAATCCCTAACAGATCCATACTTTGTTTAAAATTTATGATACTTTGATACATATACTCGTCAGATTTTTGGGCGCCCAAATGAAGCCCTGCAATAACTTCTCTTATTTCTTTTTCGTTTATTTCTCCGTTGCTGACAGAGAATATCATGTTTTTATATCTTTCGTTTAATGCAAGAGCCATATCTCTATGCCATACCTTATTTCTAACGGAGCTTGCGTATTCTAGAGTATAAAAATTACAGTCATAATTCATATATGAATAAAGCTGCAGCAAAGGATATAGCGCACAGCTTGTCTCAATGGGGCTAGTTTCATATAAACCCGCCTTCATTAGTTCATCTATAATGCTTTCCGCGTTGTAATTATTAATCATTGAAACATAAGGGAATATTATTTGAGGTACAGAAGGATTATTTTCATCTAAAAACAGATTATAGTGATCGCCGAAAATTTCTTCGCAAAATGACTTACCTAATTCATCTGTATATAGTCTCAGTATCATTCTTACATCAGACATTGAGGCAACCATTTGCATCGGGTCAGCACAATAAAGTACATATGGTATATTAAATTTATAAGCGAAAATACACGCATTAACCATAATGTAATAAGAACACAGAATACAGGGGATTTTTTCACTGTTATACTTCGCCGACGCAGGATCCTTTTGACTTGTAAAAATCGCTCTCATTAATTTTTTATATTTACTATTTGCAGTAGATTTAATGTGATCGATTTCTAGTTTATCTATAACTTTTTTAACATTCTTTTGGGCATTTTTGCTCTCAAAGGGATGATCGTATGTATAGGCAAGCGGTGTTTTGCTTGTTTCTTTCAGAAGTTTATGGAGCATAAAGATGCTATCCTTACCCCCGCTTAGCATTAACATATAATCATATTGCCTTTTTGTATCATCTGAAATGAAAGTGTTGTAGTTGTCTGAAATATAATTATAGTTCTTTGTTAATCTGTCGGTAAGCCTGCCAGTACAAATGGCGCAAATGTTTTCTGAGTTAAAATCAACCCCAGGATGATTGTTTTGTATTAAGCAATTATTGCAAAAGCAACGATCAGACATATCAATTCTCCTTTCCTAACTTTCCGCCAACAAGCGTCGTTATATTGATTATCGAATTGAAGTACTCAATTGCAAAGTCATCTTTGCCTAATGAAATATCGAATTCACTTTCTAAAAACATGATTAATTGCATAGTAAACAAAGAGTTTACTATGCCTAAGTCGAATATGTTCTCGTCATCATTGATTTCACGGTTCCTGTAAAATCTATTCAGGTAATTTCGAATTCGTTCTTTAATAGAATTTGTTTCCATGCCTATCACCTTCTGTTTTCTTCTTCAATTTTACTTTTAATGAAATTATTCAAACATGAAATAGTTTGAAAATTTTCATTATCAAAATCTTCATCACGCACTTCAAATCCAAATTCTTCTTCTATTTTGACGATTAACTTCAAAATGCCAGTGGAATCCAGTCCGTAATTTGCAAGAAAATCATCTTCATTTAACTCTTCAAGATTTAATTCAGGGTATAGGTATTCCTTGAGAATTTTTTGCAGCCTTTCGTTAATGTGCTGATCCATTTTTATTACCTCCTATAATTTAATTAATTTTATAAATGCATTTTTTATTTTAAATTTATTAATTCATCCAAATTCATTATTCCAATAGATAAAAAAGCTAATTGATGTTTAATATTATCTTTATGTAAAGGCAACATACTTAAATAAAGTAGAATGTTAATTAATTGTATTTGTATTATATCTATTTTAAATTCATGCAAAAGATTCTTAAATAAAATGCTAATAGCATCACAATGTTTTGGCTTTTTTATTTTTAATGAAATGCTATTTTTATTTTTATCTAAAATAAAACTATCATTTTTTATGCAATCATATAATCCATTAAAAGAATGATATATTTTACTTAAGTCATATCGTTGATCACCATATATTGAAAAATTTCCAAAACTTCCTCTTGGATCAATAACTATTAATCTGTTATTTAATTCGTCATATAATATATTAGAAAAACATAAATCACCATGAATTAAATTGAAACAATCGCATTCAAATATTTTCTTCTCTGACAATAAACTAAAAAGAATATTAATATAATCATTTACACACATATATTTTGTTTCATTTATATATAACGGCTTGTTATATTCAATTATATTTTGTAATTGGAACTCTCTTAAACGATCCATTGTTTTATTAAAATACATTAGATTCAAAGATTCACTTAATTCACATGCATTTGCATCAACTTTATAAAAATAAAAATCACTTAATAGAGCTTTTAATTTAGCAAACACTTTATTCCAAATTAATTCCGAAGTTAAATCAGATAAAAAATAATCACTAAGTGTTTTGTGGCTATAATATTTTAAATCAATAAATTTATTATTTGAATTTAAATTATAATCATATATCACTGGTATATATTTTTTTATATCATTAGGAATTTTTAGATACCAATTAATTTCGTTATGTAATTTTTTATCATAACTTGATTTTCTTATAATTTTATTATTCTTATTTAATTCCAAGACATTAAAATATCTTGAATATATCATCATTGAAACCTCCTATAAATTATAATTAAGATAGTTTTTGTCAAATTTAACAATATCTTCTGGTGTACCAAGAACATGAACGCATTTTTCATTTATAATATCATATCCAATGTGCATGTTACATTTTAATAATTGATTATACAGTGGAGCTATATATTGTTCTTCTATATAATCAAAAGCATAAGTTGCTTTATAAACATTTTTGAATAATTCCCAAGTTTTAAAATAATATAATCCTATAGTTCCATATTCAGATATTTTTTCCTTTTCTTGTATTCCAATTACATTCCCTTTTTGGTCAAATTGTAAAAAACTCAATCTGCTATCCTCAGCTTTAAACACAGGAATATATCCATCGTATTTATTCGAGATATTATTTTTTTTTATAAATTCTGGTTCAACATATGTATCAATATTGTATATAATAATTGGTTCATAAGTATTTATTGATGGATCACAATATAAAGCCGTTTCAGCTTGTCCTTTGGTTAATTTATTTATTATAATAAATTCAAACAAACGAATTCCTATTTTATTGCATATTTTTTCAATAAATTGTTTATTATAACATTCTTCTCTTACAGCAAAAATAAATTTTGCATCAAAAAAATCAATTAAAGATAAAAGAGACCATTCAAATAATGATTTGCCATTTGCTGTAATTTCATGCTTATATTTATTAATTCCGATACGAGTAAAGCGAGATCCGGCTCCAGCCATTGTAATAATTATATTCATATAAACCCTCTCTTATCTTATATTGTACATCCTACATTGATTTAATTTTTCTTCATATCGATTATTTAATGATTTTATATCAATTATTCCTTGAGATAAAAGAATCCAATCCTTAAATAATATTGTCTGACAAAGTTTTGATTCATGCGCTGTATAACATTGCCAACCGGATATTGTGCATTTATTCCATAATAAACCAATCATACTTGAATCTATTACAATAAAACGCTTTGAAAGCATTTTATAATAATTCTCATAATCATATATGAATGAAGGTTCTTTTGATTTTGCATATTTTGTTCCTAAATATACTTCCGATTCTTGATGATTGATTTCATCACATATTCTAAATCCTTTTTCTAATAAAATATATAATTCGGATTTTCTCATTCTTTTATTTGATAATTCAACATTCCAATAATCTATTAAATCATTAATATGACCAAATTGCAGAATGTCAGAAAAGTGAAATGGCACATATTTAAACGTAAACATATCTAATATAACAATTCTACTATTTTGATTTAATTTTTCTTTGTCTCCTAATTTAAAAGCTTCTAATAAAGTAAGCATAAAGTCATCAACGTTTTCATATTGAATTCTTGTATCAGTTCTCGTTTTAAATGCATATTTTACTCCATATTTTTTAAGAACATTTAACCCTTCTATAGTTGATACAATTTGATTGTTTAAATTTAAAAAGCCTTTTTGCTTAGGTGGGTCATTTTTAATAATTATTACATTATTTTCATCAAATATATTAAAACCGCTGGTATCATCATTATTCCAAGTTGAAATAACAATAATGGGATTTTTAAATAATTGTATATACATCCTAACTGTAGTTATAGTAAATTCTAATTTATGGAATATGGGACCTTGTATTAAAACACCTATTCGATCAGTGTGCTTTTTTATTGGAAATTGATCAATGATATGTTCTTTTGAAGAAAATACCTCATGCTTGATATAAAAATCATGAATATTTTCAATCGGTTTTGTTATATTAGCGATAAAATTAGCTGTGCTTCTAGTATCATTTATGCTTCCTAAAAATTTATTTATTGATTCATTATATTTTTTATCCATAAGAATCTCCCATCACGATCTATAATTTATCTTTTACAATAAGATCATTAATTTGTTCATAGGATAGTTCGGCAAATTCTCTGGGTCTTATGGATTTGTCATCAACATAAAATCCATTTTTGCCACACCATGGTTTCCCAAAATAAAGTTCATCATATGGTATCTTATAATTTTCTAACCAATCGATAAGAACTTTTGATGTTTTCACGTTTATTTTACCAATGTTTCCACCATATGTTCTCATATTGCGACTCGTATATAAAATGATATAGAAACCGTTATTTTTATACTCATTCAATTTATTGCATATATCAGATTGAGGAACAACATCCGAATAAGCTTCATTTTCTTTTTTTTCTTTGCAAAGGGTTCCATCCACATCAATAACTAAAACCTTGTTTTCTTCAATCATTATTATTCTCCTTTTTATGTTAGTAGTAAATCTAGGTACACAATTTTGCTGTGGCATTTGTGAATGGGGTCTTTGCCCCGAAACTCTTATTTTCTTAATTTTTGTAATATATAAGATAGAGTACGGGGCAAAGGTTATTATTTTTTATACTTCTCAAAGAGCATAATGTAGAGCGTAACCCATTTATTGGGCTTTCCAGGACTGTCCATAAGAATAGCTTTTTTAGAATTTGTTGTTTCCAAAATATATTTACCATCAATTTGCGTTTTGTTATTCAATATATCCCATACATCATTCATTTGCGGTATATTTCCAAGACCTAGTTTACACATTGAATAAGCAATTGTTAAGATATTTGATAGCTTACCATCAAAAAGACCAATATTTGTATCTGCTATAATTTTATCAGGCTCTATTTTACTATAAATTATATTTCTGCTTGTAAAATAATTTATTAAATCATCATATTTTTTACCGTTTTTATATTTATCTGGTAATACAGAATATAATAACAATGCTTCAACTGCTGCGACATAACAACTTTTGGGTTCTTGCCCTATATACCGGCTTTTTTTCCATTTACAAAGATAACCACCATCAAACCTGCCTTTGTCAATATATAAATCAATTAATCTTTTTACTCGTGGATCATTTATATAACCAAGCCTGACTAGAGTTGCTAAAAAATTACCCTTGTTGCAACTTCCCATGTTATCATCATCCAAAATATAGGCATATGGAGCTAAATCTTTTTGATTGAAAAATTCGAGTTTATCGTCGCCTGGAGTTAAAATCCAATCTACAATAGGCCATATTCGTGGATCATCGTTCGAAATACCGAGTTCAGCAAGAATTGTGAGATAATTGAATGTAGTCCAATTTCCATAATATTCAGATTTGTGTGGAAACAATCCATGTTCATTCCGTCTCGCAAAAATACGCTCTACATTTTTACATTTTGCAACCATTTCTTTAGCCAATATAACATCATTACTATTATTCGGGTATCCTAATAATTCGGTTAATGTTCTATATCGAATAGATGGTTCTTTTTCTTCGAGTAGCCAATTTTTAATTTGCTCGTTCATTTTTTATTTCTCCTTTTTAATAAATGATTTTGCAATTCTTACACCTAAATGGTGATTTCGTGTAAAGGGATCGCGTGCAACTCTCCTTTCCAAAAACATTACAGATACTCCATTAACCCAACAATTTCCTCTTACTACCTTTTTTATGCCTTTATCTGGTCCACCTGGTTTAGTGTGATAATCAGGATATTTACTGTACCAATCCCAGCACCATTCAAATACATTACCCGTCATATCAAAAAGACCAAGATCATTTGGCTTTTTTTGACCTTTTGGGTGAGTCATCCGGTTTGAATTCTTTGAATACCAAGCAACTTCATCAATAGAGTTACTGCCAGAATAAATGTAGTTTTTTTTATTTACACCTCCTTTGGCAGCATAATCCCATTCGGACTCTGTTGGTAATCGATATCCATTTTTTTTAAAATCACAAAATATTTGTCCATTAAACGTATTATAACATTGCTCTAAACCATCTTTTATACTTTTTTTATTACAAAAATCTACTGCATTATACCAGCTTATACATTCAACAGGCAAATCATTTCCTTTAAAATAAGAAGGATTATTTGAAAATGTTCTTATCCAATCTTCTTGTTCTAATAAAAAATCCATAATAAAAAAATCATCAAGGAAATCATTCCCTTTTACTAAAATAAAATTCATCATTTTTATACCTCCATTTTATATGATGCAAACCATCTTAATATGTATTTTTACTATAAGGATTGAGTATAATAAATTCAAACTTGCATAAAGTGCAGAGGAGAAAATCATTTGAAATTAAAGGGGCACTCCCTAATCGTCAAAAACAATCTGCATATAACATAGCATATTTTAATTATTAATTTTTTTTAGTTTATTATATTTAAGATACGCTTTTAATTATTAATAAAAATCATTTTTTACTCATTAATTTCATATCTTATTATTTCGTTAAATATTTTTTCATGATTATTAAGAACATTCTTTATCATTTGATCACAGTAAGCAATGAACTTATCTATCATTTCATCGTTATAAACTTTACCATTATAATCGATTTTTATAGTAATTTGGCTATCAGGAATAATGATCAAGTTGAGGTTATAATGTGTTTTTTCATACAACCGCACATCAGATATTTGAATGGAGTTATTCTCGTTTTCTTTTATTTGAGGATAATTTTCAAAAGCCATTACAATATCAACAATATGGTTTGGTAAACCCACCGTTTCAAGAATTTTCATTGTTGATACAAGCGATGATTTTTCTACCTGTAAAATAGTCTTTTGCGTGTTTTTTAAATACTCAGAAAACAAAACATCATTTGTATTATTAAACCGCACCGGCAAAGAGTTTGAAAACAAACCCACCATGCTTTCTATATTTAACACGGCGGAATCCCTGCCAGAAATTACAAAATTAAATACTATATCATCAACACCTAGCATTTGTTGTAAAGCCAAAGAAACAATCGCCTGGAAGAAAGTATTTAAAGTTATCCGATTTTTTTTACATAACTCTCTAATTCGATCTGAATCTCCAGACAATTGATGCTTTTTCGAATTATTATATTTTTGCACATCATCTTTCACTTTGGAAGCTAATGAATATTTATATTCATTAAGGTAGTTCTTCCAAAATACTTCGTTAAAACTGCCTTTGTTGTTTTCATACCATACATAAAAATTATAGTTTGTTCCGGGTCCGCTAAATTCTACATTCATTCCTCTCCTTTGATGGCTATATGCACTAAATATTTCGTTTAGAATAATTCCTAAACTCCAGCCATCCATTAATATATGGTGAAAAGTAAAGACAAATTTATATTTTTTATTATCAAGCTTCAATATAGATATCCTGAATAATTGCCCCTTACCGGGATCAAATCCTTTTTCAAGATCACTTTTTATGAAGTTATCAACCTCATGATCTTTTGTCTCATTAAGATAGCAGAAATCATAGTATCCAACATCAACATCAAGGTTCTTAATAATAACTTGAACAGGGTCGGCTAAAAACCGATACAAAAATATTGATCGGAATACCTCGTAGTGGTCTACAATCTTTTGAAAGCTGCTGTTAAATATTTTTATATCGAAATCACCGATTATATCTAAAGTCAATTGTTCGTAGTAATAATTTGCTTTTTTATAGAATAATGAATAAAAAAGAATTCGTTCTGCAGCGGGTAATAGCGGATATATATTTTGAATAATCACATTATCACTATATATTGTTTTTAGGAATCCTTTTAACTCATCTATTTTATCGGAGTTTATGTTTTTTAAAATAAAATCATTAACCGCCAATTCCGTTTCCTTTTCATCAATTTGCAACATTCGAATAATATTGTCTTTAAAATCATGTATAATTGATAACATGAATTTTTCATTAAATTGTTTGTTACTATAATTAATATTGATTTCCAGCTCAGATTGGACAATCTTTGTTATTACTTCAATTGAGTACGGCCTTCTTGCTTTTGGCGACATGGTTTCTCCAACAGAAATATTTGCATATGTAAAATTGTCTTCATTTAATTCATTATCGAATGCCCCCAAGTAATTGAAATTAATTTGGGGATGATTTACTTCTATTTGACTTTTGCTGGTACCTGAAGATAAATATTTTATTAAACCGTAATCCATACCTTTGTTGGGTGTTCCGCTCAACTCTTCTTTTATCTTTTTTACGTTCTCATGCAAATCGTTTTCATCTGCATGCAAAAATACAGGATACATCGAGGTGAACCATCCCACCGTATTGTTAACATGGATGTCATCAAATAATGATTCCCTACCATGGCCCTCGCAATTTACAATAATTTGATCTGAGTTTGAATGTTTTCTAATGGTCATACCAAATGAAGTTAACAGTAATACAGCGATATCTGTTTTATAATAATTAGTCGCTTTTTTCATCAAATCCGTAGTCGTATTAGAATCGAGCTTTTCCAAGATTATTGTTGTTTCTTCGTTCAATGATGATATATTGTCTATGGGTAACGGCATATTAGGAACATTATCAAAACGCTTCCACCATTGAATCGTTTCTTCGTTTATTTTATTGCTGTACTCTATTAATCTTTCAATCCAATTATTTAATGTGCCTATTTCATTTACAATATTAATTTCTTTGTTTTCGCCGAATGATTTATACGCATCTGTAAAATCATTTATTATGATTCTCCACGATATCCCGTCGACGAACAGATGATGTATTGAAATTAACAAGTAGTCTCCTTGCATTGTTTTAAATAAACCTAATTTCATAACAGGTCCATTAAAACAATCTATTCCTTGGTGTATTGAATTCGCTGCCGAAACAATAGTGTTCTGGTAATCCAAATTATCACTGAAATCAAAATAATCCAGTGTAAATAAGCCTTTTCTATATTTTTCAAAATACTGTTCATAGGTATCTGTTTGTTTTATTATCCTAGCTCTAAGAGATCCGTGTGACTCAACAATTTTTTCAAAAATATTTTCAATAATTTCAATGTCTAAATGTTTATTGCTGTGCAGCATTACTGCTTGATTATAATATGGGACTGAGTCAAGCTGCTCATCAAAAAACCAGCTTTGTGCCGGTGATAGTGGCGAATGCCCCCAGTAATCAGCTAAAACCTGATTGACCTCCTCAACAAAGCCACACAGTTCCTTTATCGTAGGATGATCAAAAAAGTTATGAACTTCAAGCTTTATGTTATGTTTTAATAATTTTGCTGATATTTGAATTGCCTTTATTGAATCACCGCCCAAATCAAAAAAGTTGGTATCGGTTTGAATATTATTTTTTCCGAGCACATCTTCCCATGTTTCTATCAGCATTTTCTCTATCATTGTTTTGTTTTCATTGATCCTGTTTATAGGATCAGGTTTTTTTATTTTTAGTGCCGCTAACGCTTTTCTGTCTATTTTCCCATTTACGTTTTGCGGAAATTCACTTATCTGGATTATATGGTTTGGTATCATATATTGGGGCAATGATTTAGAAATAATGTTTTTTATTTTATCTGCATTAACTCTGCTTTTTGATATAACATAGGCACATAAAAAGGAATTTTCGTCTTCACTGCAAAGAACAGCGGCAGCATTGTCTATTTCGTCAATTGAAAGAATACAGTTTTCAATTTCTGATAGTTCAATCCTATATCCCCTGATTTTTATTTGGTTATCTATTCTGCCAAAATACTCAATTTGACCATCATCGCGCCAACGTCCCAGATCACCGGTTCTATATACTCTTTCCAAACCATTATCTAAATTGATATAATGATAATTTATAGAGGTTTTTTCTGCATCATTCAGATATCCACATCCAACACCGACACCAGAAACCAATATTTCACCCAAGGCACCTATGGGGCATAAATGATTGTTTTTATCCAAAATGTATATCTTCATATTTTGGACTGGCTTCCCAATAGGCACTCTAACACTTTCAGCTTCATCATTTATAAAGCAATGTGTTATGTCATCGGAGGCCTCTGTTGGCCCATATGCGTTTACCATTTGGATTCCAGGATAAATTCTTTGCCATCTTCGAACAACCTCCAGTTTCAATTCTTCTCCGGTAATAATGATGTATTCTAAATTGATATTGACACAACCTTGCTCTTCCAAGCAGCTCAGCATTACCGACAAGAATGAAGGCACAACTTCCAAAACAGTAATCTTATCCTTTTTCAAACAATCAATGAATAAAGATGGATTGTATACTATAGAATCTTCATAAATTGCGATAATTCCTCCAACAGCAAGAGCAGCAAGCATTTGCCATATTGATATATCAAAACATTGAGATGCGTTTTGCACAACGATTGATTTTTCCGTTATACCTAAATCATTAATTTTTGCATAAAGATGATTGACCATTCCTTTATGTTGCACCATAACGCCTTTTGGAGATCCTGTAGTGCCTGATGTATATATAATATAAGCCAGATCATTCGGCGAATAGTCGTTAACCGGTATTGAACCGTCGTTTGTTTGCATTGCTTCTTCAAATACAGCAACAGAAGCACACTTGATTCTGTCAATATACCTATTGTGAACAATAACGACACTGGATGAACTGTCTTTAATTATCTGAGAAATCCGATCATCCGGGATTTTTGCATCTAAAGGAAGATAGACCCCTCCTGCTTTGAATATTGCTAAAATGGTTATCAACAAATCAATGGACCGATCAAGCATTACTGCCACCACGGCATTCTTTTGGATGCCGCGTGAACGTAAACAGCCAGCAATTATATCCGACTTTTTGTCAAGCTGATCATATGATATCTCTATATCATTTTGGAAAGCAGCTGTTTTTTGTTTATGTGTATTGACTTGCTCTTTAAATAATTGAATGAACGATTCTTGCTCCGGATAATAGCCAGTTATATAATTCCATTGATCAAGTATTTTTTTTTCAATATTGGATACAAGTGAAATGTTATGTAAAATATCTTCCGGATTATCCATGATATATGAATAAAACCCAACCAAATTGTCTACTAGTAGGTTGATTGTTTTTTTATTGTATAATGCCGAATTATATTTTACATCCATTATTATATTGTCTTTATTATCTATTTTAAACTGATACATAACATCTGCTTGAACATCAACATTTTCCATTGAATGTAAAGCATCTAACGCAACTATAAAGTCAGAACTTTGAATTTCCTTGTCATTATTCGAATCAAATCTCTTTATCTCATTTTGTAAATCAATAAGATATGTTTTATATTCCATGTCATCATTAATATTATATTGGATATTCTTAATATCGCTGGTTTTCAAATCTGGAACTCCAATATTGATGCAGGAATCATGAGTGTAAATATAATGGCAGAAAGACACTCCAGATAATAATATTAAAAACACACCATATGGCGATTTGTTTGCTGTCTCTATCACACGGTGGCTTGTATCATTAGATAGATGCTTGCTAACAATATCGCTTACATATTTGAGATTAGATTTCGAAATAAAATCATTGCAAAGTTTACTCATTTATATACTCCTTTTCTATTCTGTTTGAGTTCCAATTCCTTCTTTTAATGCTTCTGAATACATTGAAGCCGCAATAGCAATATCAAAAATAGCCATGCCCATAGGATTAAACATCACAGAACTTTTTTGAGGAAAATTCGAAATGCAATTCTCGAAAATCATTTCCGTTATTGTCTTAACATCATTTTTGCTCAGCCCTTTATGTTGATGAAATTTTTCAATATCCGTATTTTCTCGACAAACCTCATCCCAATCATCTATAATAATGGAGTTTTTAACATATTGAAAAACTTCTAATTTATAATCTCTCAATGAAACATTAATCAATAATGATCCATCCAATGGTTTTTTATCAATATACGGCTTCTTTGAAGTGGTGCATGTAATAAATATATCTGACTTTCCATACACATCTTCCCAAGAATTCATTATATTAATGTTTCTATCTTCATATTTTTTTAAATAATTATCATCAATGCCGTTAATATCATAAATATATGTATTGAGTATCTTGTCACCTAATATTTCATATGCCATATCTAGATGACTCCGTCCAATTGGTCCAAAGCCTACAATACCAATATTAACGCTTTTGGGATGGCGAGCTTTAATAAATTCTTTTATTACTAATCCGCTGACCGAAGCAGTTCTTACAATACTTAAAAATGCCGCATTAAAAATACTTAACGGCTCTCCGGTATCGGCATTGTTTAGAATGGTCACACTATGCGCACGGGGAATTCCGATGTTGATGTTATTAGGAAAACTTGCAATCCATTTAATACCTGCAACATTGAAATCTCCGCCTATATAAGCTGGCATTGCAATGATTCGATTTTCCATATTTTTATATCTTAAATAAGGTTTCAATGGTTGTGTATATTCATTTTTCATCATACTTGCAACAGCCTTTGCAATTATATTAATGTAATAATCCCAAGATAAATTCAACTCTTTTATATCCTTTTCGTTAATGTACAGCATTGTTTTAACTACCCCTTTATTTGTATATAATATCTATGTATCTATCGCCTTTATCAGGAAAAATAACCACCACATTCGGTTTATTAAAATAAGCTTGCCCATTAAAATATTTTAAAACCGCACTCATGACAGTACCAGAAGAACCACCAATGAACATGCTTTGATTTTTCAGCATGTAATTGCACATGCTAATTGTGCTGTTTTCATCAATTATAACAACATCATCAATCTTTGCATCTTTTAATATTTCAGGCACGATACTGGACCCAATTCCCGGAATCTTTCTTTTTTGTGGCTTTTCGCCAAAGATAACTGAACCTTCACTGTCAACAGCAATTATTTTAGTGTTTGGACTACGACTCTTTATTTGCTTTGATATTCCAGATATAGTTCCCCCGGAGCTTACCGCAACAAAGATATAATCAATATCAGTTATTTCATCGCAAATTTCATCACCTAATCGTTGATATGCATCACGATTATATGGATTTCCATATTGATTTATCCAATAAATATTCTTCTCGTGTTTCAATATATCTTTTACCGTCTCAATCCTTGTTCTTAAATATCCTCCATATTCATCTGGTTTAGACACTTTAATAACACGATCACAAGTCGCTTTTAATATTAACTCATTTATTTTTGTAATATTCGGATCGATAACACAACAAAATTTCAAATTAAAAAACCGACAAGCTGCTGCTAAAGCAATCCCGAAATTACCAGATGATGATTCAATTATTGTTGTATCCTGCTTAATTTCTTGATTTTGTAATAATGTTTTCAGTATATACGAAGCGGCTCTGTCCTTAATACTTCCGGTCGGATTGTAATATTCTAATTTAGCAAATAAATTGATATGAGCTAATTCTGGCAGTTGCAGCTTGACTAATGGAGTTTGACCTGATATAGATAATAATTCTTTCATCTTTACACCTAATTCTAAATTAAAATTGAAAATCCACTTCAATGACATCATCAGTTTTATACGTGGCATCTGATTGATTTTTAATGTGATTGAAGAAATCTTCAATGGTTAATTCATAACACCTTGGTAATATTTCCAATATCTTTTTATAATCATTTAATATCCTGATCACCGTTCCTTTTTTATATACCCCAATTCGATATGAAATGTTCACAACGATATAATCATCATTATCGACAATATCGAACTCCATATAGTATTTACTTTGCTTTTCCGTTAAATCATAGGTTTCGCATCCTAAACTTGATTGATCAATACTGCTGACGCTTGATTTTTGGAAACTATATAAAATATTGAATAAAGGTTTTCCGTGCAATTTAGCAGCCATTTTTTTGTTGATTGGATAATTCTGATTATCAATAGCATTAACTAAATTTTCTTTTACTTCATTAACAAACTGCTTGATGGTCTTATTCTTTTTAGGGTTACTACGCAATGGGAGTGTATTGACAAACATACCAACCACTTTTTCTGTGTCCGGATGATAACGGCCAGCAATTGGAACCCCGACCACTATGTCATCAGTGTTTGTCAGCTTATATAATAACAAATTGATTGCCGACAATAACAATATGTTTGCTGTGGAATGCAGCTCAGAACACAGTTTCTTTAATCCATAAAAAATTTGTGGTTCAAGCTGCCAGCTAACGCAGCTACCGTCATATACATTATCATTCTCGTCATAATCCGGACTTATGTTGATAGGGTAATATTCTGTTTCAAATACATTAGTCCAATAATCGTCCTGCTTTTTATTAGTGTTGTTACTATTTAATATCCGTTCATTAAACACTGCAAAATCGATAAACGCAATTTGTTTTTCAGGCAATGTCTGATTATCATAAAGCATCATAAATTCAGATAAAAGGATTTCCATGGATAATCCATCTGTAATAATGTGGTGCATATCAAATATAAAATAATTGCTATCATCTTCGACTTGCATCAGAATCAACTTAAATAATGGCGCCTGCTGGAGATTAAATGGTGTAATACAAGAATATATAGTGTAATTTTCTCTTCCGGGCTTTGCATTTATCGTTTTTACTGATATTTCTGCATTCTGGTTTATTCGTTGATAAATTTTCCCACCCTTTTCAACGAACTCAATTTTAAGAGCATCATGCCTTATTTGAAGTTCTTTCAATATTGATTCAACTTTTCTTACATTAATTTTTTTATTGGCTTTTAGTACCATAGGCATATTATAACTGGTATTTCCTTCGTACATCCTCTCATGCCAGTAAATATCTGCTTGTCCTATTGTTGTTGGATATAACTCAGATGGCTTTGCTTTTGGTATCCCGTCCCATAATTCTTTATTGGAATGGGTTTCGATATATCGTGCAATATTAAAAATATTTTGAAGTTTAAATATCTCAATCAATGGGATCTTGATTTTAAAATCTTGTTGGATTTTAAAAACCAAATTTGTAGCGTCCAATGAATTACCGCCTAATTCAAAGAAACTTTTCTTAGTGCTTATATCTTCACATTGTAATAAGTCTTTGAATATTTTAGTCAAATCCTTTTCAATCTCGTTTTCCGGCGAACAATTTTCTTCTTGTTGCAAGGGATCTGGAAATGCCGAATAATTTAACTTCCCATTTTGATTAACAGGAAACTCTTTTACCATACATAAAAATTGAGGAACCATATAATGTGGTAAGAAGCTTGCGATATGGTTTCTCAATTCATTAATGTCCACTGATCCTTTTGAAATAAAATAAGAGCAAAGGACGCTTTCGTTATTTTTGTTTAGCTTAACAATTGTAACGCATGCTTGAATATTGATAAACTGCGTAATATAAGAGCTTATCTCATCTAATTCAATGCGATATCCTTTTATCTTTATTTGGCGGTCTATGCGTCCCATCATTTCTAGTTCTCCATTGTTAAGCCATTTCGCCATATCACCTGTTTTATATAAGACATCACCAGGCATAGATGATGTTCGAATAAAACTTTTTTCAGTTAACTGCGGTTTGTTTATATATCCTCTTGATAATCCATGCCCTTTAATATACAGCTCACCCGGCACACCAATCGGTTGAAATTCACCGCTTTTATTCATAATATAAATTGCTGTATTGCATAGGGGTTTACCGATGGTTATATAATCAGCTTCCGTCAAATCTTTAAGTGTACACCATACTGTGGCTTCCGTTGGTCCGTACAGATTATAAATCCTTCTTTTGTATAAGCTTTTTAATTTTTTCAATAAATCAAGTGGAAGTGGCTCGCCTCCAATAAGCATATAATTTATATGCTTGAAAATGTCATTTTTACAAGACTGTAGTAAAAGGTGAAGTCTGGACGGAGTCATTTGCAACATATTGACTTTTTCTTTATGCAATAAATTATAGAATAGTTTCAAATCAGATTGTTCAATTGAATTTGATATAACAACTTTAGAGCCCTTGCATAAGGGAACTATGATTTCTAATATGGAAATATCAAATGACATTGTAGTGATAGATAATATTCTTGTATCCGAATTAAACTTGATTTCTTTTGAAATCGCTTTTACAAAACTTGAAAGAGCACTATGATCGACCATGACTCCTTTGGGTTTTCCTGAAGAACCGGAAGTATACATAATATACGCTAATTTTTCTTGAGAAACATGACCTGATGCGGAGTGAGTTATCCTTGGCTTGCTTGTTATAGCATCCTTGTTAAAAACAATGTTATGCCGATTTCCAAAACTCACACTGCTGTCAGAGATAATACATTCGCAACCGCTGTCTTCGAGCATATATTCTATTCTTTGTGCCGGAGATGCAAGATCAATTGGCATATATGCAGCGCCCAATTTTAATACAGCTAAAATACATATGACCGCCTCTAATGATGGCTCCATAAATATCGCGACTATATCGCCATCTGACAAACCGTTTTCCTGAAGAACAAATAGCATTTGATTCATTCTACCACATAGTTGGCTATATGTTAATGATTCTGAATGATATGTTATTGCGATTGCCTTTGAATCTAAGGATGCCTGCTTTTCTATTAAGTCAATCACAGATTCAAATTGGAATTGTTCATCATAAACGTTTAAAGCATTGTTGATTTGATGCAGTTCTTCATGGGAAATCATTTTCAAATCGTTTATTGTGATCTGACGATTTGTTTCTATTTGCGTAAATTCGGATGCGATTTGCATAAACCTATTCGAAAACTGCTGCATAGTTTCTATAGAAAACAGGCATGTACAGTATTCAAGATCAAATAAAATTTTACTACCCACATCAACGGCTTCAATAGAGATATCAAATTTAGAGCCATAATTATTAATTTTATATGGCGATAATTCAAACTCTTGTTTAACGTTTTCAATCTGCTCATAATTTTGCAAAGCAAAAAATGTATCGAATAAAGGATTTCTGCTTAAATCCCTATCTAGTTTCAAAATCCCAATCAGCTCGTCAAATGGGAAGTCTTGATGCTGAAAAGCTTGGATGCAGTTATTCTTAATTTCGTCAAGAAAATCAAGTGCATTCTTTTGTGCTGTAGGATAATTTCTTAATACGATTGTATTGGCGAAAAAGCCAATGGTGTTCTCAAAATCAAAATGCGACCTTCCTGAAACCGGTGTGCCGATAATGATATCTTCTTGATCGGTATATTTATAAAGTAAAATATTATAAATAGTTATTAATATCATGTACATCGTAGACTTAGTCGTTTTTGAGATGTCCCGTAATTTTTGTGTTAACATCTCATCAAATTCAAAACAAATTTTATTTCCGTTATGTTTCTGTATTTTTGGCCTTGCATAATCAACTGGCATATTAAGAAGGGGAATATCTCCGGTTAATTGTTTAATCCAATACTCTCTATCCTGTTGATGTTTTTCAGCTTTTTTCGCATTAAGTTGAAATAAAACAAAGTCTTTGTACTGTTTCTTAACATTAGGTAATTGACTGCCATAATAAAGTGTGATCAGCTCTCTTTCAAATATCGATATTGATAACCCATCTGCAATTATATGGTGGATATCATATACCAAAATATATTCATTTTTTTCATGTAAAACGATTACTAACGCTCTTATAAGCGGAGGAGCCGACAAATCAAATGGTTGTATGAAGTTTTTTATCATCTCATCCTTTTGATCTTCAGTTCCTTTCTCCACTAATAATTTAAAATCCGTAACAGGATGCACGGTTTGGATGAACCCATCATTTACGAAATGAAATGATGTACGGAATACGTCATGTCTTTTAATTATATTCTTAAATGCAGCATCAAGCCTGCCTATGTCAAGGTTACCGCTGATTTGTTTTGCAACAGTAATGTTGTATATGATGCTTTCACGATCTAAATCATTTAGGATCAATAATCTGTTTTGAGAAGATGAGGCTGCATAATCATTCGTGTTTAGCGTAAAAACTTTATCTTCGCCATTGTTAAATGTATCCGTTTTTTCTTTTATTATCTTCGCGATTTTAAATACTGTGGGATGTTTAAGTAAATCAGACAAATCCATCCTTATATTCAATTCTTTGTTTATCTGGTTTACCGCTTTTAGTGCATGAATGGAATCCCCGCCGAGTTCATAGAAATTATCATGAATATCAATTTTTTCATATCCTAAAACATTTCCTATTATCTTTCCAACCGTCAATTCAACAGATGAATATTTTTCATTTTCTTTTCCTGTTATAATAATTTCCCTATTGTTTGATGAAAGATACTTGTTATCTGCCTCATCATTAGAATTTAACATTTCTGATAAGGTTGAGATTATTTCTTCCTTGAATTTAAAAGAAAAGCTTTGATCCTTATGTAAAAACATTGTACTGCCTATGTTGATTTTCCCAACCATTAGAAGCCTATGGTTTGTATTAATACACAATGACAACGCTTTTTTCATATCGCTTGTGGATAAAATTTTATATAACTGTCTGTCCTCTTTAAAATTATCACCCATTCGTTTAACTGTATTTTCCCATGGTGCCCACCCAATCGCCATAATATTTTCAAAATCACTGGATTTAACAAAGGCGTCAATAAATGTATTGGCAATCGTATAAATGCCCATACCAATTCCAGATGTTATCGTAATAGGGGATGTAAAAAGAACGTAAAAATCTACATTGTATTGCTTTGCATATTTTTCTAATATTTTCGTTCCGTATACTTTTGCTTTTATTCCATCAAAAATACTTTGCTCGTTCTCATCAGCTAACAACGCTCCGCTTTTAGCAACATTCACACCAGTGCTGTTTATAATACCGTTTACTTTGCCATAACATCCTTCAATATACTGCATCGTTTTATTCACTTGCTTTTCATTTGCTATATCACAGTTTATAATCTCTACTTTAGAGCCAGTGCTTTCTATCTCTAAAAGTACCTTTATTTTTCTTCCTAATTCTCCTCGTTGTTTAGAAATCTTTTCCCATTCCTCACGCAGCGGATATACTGTTCTATTTATTAATAGTATATTTATTTTTCCAAATGAGCATAGGTATTTTGCTGTTTCAAATCCTATGCCCCCCATACCTCCTGCAATAATATAAACCCCATTTTCCCGTACTTTAATTGACTTAGCACTACTTTTTTCATCAACATCGATCCATCCAATACGTTCTACATACCGTTCATCTTTTAAATATGCAACCATAAATTCGTTTTCAGGAGCAGCTATTTCATCCAGTATAGTCTTATTGGAAGTTTTCGCCTGGATATCAATACACCGGCAATTCAAATAATTGTTCTCTAGGTTCAATGTTTTTGCCAAGCCATACACCATAGCTTTTTCAGGTGATAAAATGTGATTACCCTGACCAATGCTTGTTGCGTTTTCTGTTAAAATGATAATTTCAAAGTTATCCGTTATTGCATTTTTAAAATCAGTTTTATAGAACGCCTTGTTTAAATGATATAGGCTAATGATTGGCCCTTGCACAATGTCATCTTTATTTTCTCCTAAATTTAAAGCATGAATTATCTTATCAATGTTTTCGGATTTTAGGCATGTGAATAAGTTTATATAATCTTCTTCAATATTTCTAATTCTAAATAAATAATCAGAGACTTCATATTTTACACCAATCTCAGCACAAAACACTTTGTAATCGGAATTATTGAAAATTAAATCTGCTTGCTTTTTGTCCCCAATAAAAAGGATCGTGCCTTTTTTAATGCCGTCACTTTTTATTTTTTTTGCTTGCCACTCCGGGCAATAAAACATATTGTTTCTTAGCTTTGCTCTATTTTGAATTGTTTGCGGCATTTCAAGCCAACAACGTTTTCTTTCAAATGAGTACGTAGGAATGCTGATCCTGTTGCCATCTGGATATATTGCCTTCCAATCTATATTGTTTCCTTTTACATATTGATTGCATATGGCAAGACTTTTTTTGTCCAGAGAATCGTTATGAATATCATTGAAAGCATTTTCATGGGAATAAAAAACATGCTGCTTATAATAGGAATTCAATCCTTGTTTTAAAACAAACTCTAAACTTTCGATTAGTTGCAAAGCGTCCTTGACAACAATTGCAAGCCTATATTCAAAATGCGTTCTTCCGACGCTCGCTGTAAAGCAAAAATCATAAAGGGAGCCGTTAAATTTGCATAAGAAATCGACATATTTATTTATATTTCTTATTAAGCCGTCTTTGTTCTTTGCTGATAATACAAATATGAATTGCTGCCGTTCTTCTTTCTGAGTTGAGGATAAGACAATATTATTTTGCTCTAATACGGCATGTGCATTTGTCCCACTCAACCCAAAGGAACTTACACCGCACCTGACTGGTTTTTCCTCGTTCAATAATAATGGTTTGTCATTTAAATATACCGGCGATTTCTCAAAAGAAGCCAACCGATTTGGGTTTTCAAAATGTAAGGACGGCGGAACAACATTGTTTTTCAAAGATAATATAACTTTTACCAACCCCGCCAATCCTGATGTGGCATCTGTATGTCCTATATTTGTTTTGACCGACCCTATTGCACAAAATTGCTTTTTTTCTGTATGCTTAGAAAAGGCTCTCCTTATTGCGTCTATTTCTATTGAGTCTCCTAAAGGGGTTCCCGAACCGTGTGTCTCAATATAGGTTAATGTATCTGCGTCGATACCAGCTTTATCCCACGCGCTTAAAAGCATGTCCGCCTGAGCCAGTGTATTCGGTGCGCTCATTCCAATTGAATTACCGTCTTGATTAACAACAGTTGCTTTTATAACTGCATATATATTGTCATGATCATTAATAGCCTTATCTAAAGGCTTCACTATAACCGCAGCGACGCCCTCTCCCCAAACTGTACCATCACTATGATTGTTAAATGACTTCGTTTTGTGGTCATACGCATCCATTATGTTTAAACGAACACTGTTTTGATCCCCTTTAACTGGTAGTATTCGAAGATTAACTCCACCGGCAATCGCCATGTCGCAATCACCATTCTTCAAACTTTCACAAGCCTGGTGTAGAGCGACTAGGGAAGAAGAGCATGCTGTATCAATTAAAAGTGCCGGACCTTTGAAATCAAATATGTGGGATACTCTGCTCGGTATCGCCGCAGTTAAATTTGCAGACAAAGACATTAAGTTAGTGGGTGGTTCTATCTGGTTTACAATCAATCCATACAGAGGATATCCTACATAGCCAAGATAAATTCCGGTTTTTGATCCGGCAAGCTCTCTTATATCGTAACCGGCGTCTTCAATTGATTCATATGCCGTCTCAAGAAACATACGTTGACAGGGTTCCATTGAGTTTGCTTCTTTGGGAGATATTTTGAAAAATTCATTATCAAAATAATCTACACGATCAATATAACCGCCTTGATCATATTGAATTTTACTGTCCTTTAAATATGTATATTGCAGGAGCATATCCCCGTCAACTTTTCTGGTATCCGGAAATTCTCTTATACAGTCATTTCCGTTAATTAAGTTGCTCCAAAACTCCTCAGTATTATCAGCCGATGGCATTTTTACTGCAATTCCAATTACAGCAATATCATTGATGTTTATTTCATCGGTTATATCATCTTTTCTCGGATTATCAATTTTATCTTCCTTCTTATACTGGAGGAAGATAACTTCACTAATTTGCTTGATTGCAGGATATGCGAACAGATCGGTCATTTGTATGGCGCCAGGGAATTCTTTGTCAATTAACGAAAATAAAGTAACAATCTTTCTTGAATCTCCACCAACCTCAAAAAAATTATCATTTAAGCCAGGATCTTCAATTCCCAAAACATTTTGCCAAATTCTTAGGAGTGAAGCTATCACATCATTCTGGGTATAATTCCATATATCCTTTTTTTCTTTTTTAGCGTTATTATCTTCAGTGATGTCATTTTGCTTTATTTCAATCCAATATCTCTTTCGTTCATACGGATATGTTGGGAGGCTTACTTTCCGGCGCTTCTCTCCGTAATATAAGGTATCCCAGTTTATTTTACATCCCTGAAACCAAAAATCACATATTAATTCGCTTAAATCAGTTACTCCGATTTGATAAACTAAACTGTTATTTTGTTCAATGTTATTGTCAAAACACAAATACAAACAATTATCTTCTAAGAATCGACCGCTATCAAATTTATATTCATAGGGTAGGAGTTGTGTCAGCTCACATTCTTTAAGCAAATTAATTTTAATGTTTGGCAATTTAAATTCAAACTCATTTAAATCGATTGTTTTATTAACCTCATTTGCCAAAAGTATACGAATTGCCTCTTTCACACTTAACGCTTCAGACATACATAATGCAGTATATAATCCGTTTTCTGTGATAAAAATCTCATCAGGTACAATGTCTAATGAAAAAAGAAACCTGGATACACAATATTCATCAATAAAAGAATCAATACTCTGTGGGATTGAAGCCATCATATCCGAATTTTGTATACTGAACTCTTCAATTGCCTGATAATATAATTCAATGCATTTTTCCATTTCTTCTTTATACAGACAATGATTTTTATACTCCTCAGGGAACAATGCCGTATTCCTTTGTCCATATACAAAAACTATCTGAGAATTTTTTTCATTAGAGTTATAAATGGTAATATCGTTTGATTTTTGTTTTAGATTGATACTTTCGTTATTATTTCCTAAAATTATAGCTGCCCGATATGTATACTCTTTTCTTCCTGTCTGCATTGTATATGCAATATCAGCTAATGACACTTCAGGATTAGTAATAATAAAATCAACCAAATTATGCGTCATTTTACGAACGGCACTTTCAGTTTTTGCAGATAAAGGCAAAATATATTTATGTATATTGCTAAAGCTTGTGGGAATATCCAAATGCTCTTCCAATACAACATGGGCGTTTGTACCTCCCATTCCAATTGATGTTACACCGGCTCGACGGGCATGATGCTTGCTTTCGGGCCAGTTGCTAAGCTCTGAGTTAATATAGAAAGGACTGTCAATCAAATCAATTTTATGATTAGGATAATCAAAATTTATTAAGGGAGGGATTTTTTTGTATTTCAATGATAGGGCGGTTTTTATCAAGCCTGCAACACCCGCAGCTGAATCCAAATGACCTATATTGGCTTTTACAGAACTGATGGCACAGAAATTCTTTTTATCGGTTCCATATTTAAATGCTTTGTTTAAAGCGGCAATTTCAATAGGATCACCGATATATGTTCCCGTTCCATGAGCCTCGATATATGATATCGTATCAGGCGGCATTTCTGCAAAAGCTTGAGCGCCAATAATTATTTCTGCTTGCCCCTCTACGCTTGGAGCACTATAACTGACTTTCTTAGCACCATCATTATTTAATGCATATCCTTTAATTACAGCATAAATATTATCATTGTCCTTCAATGCATCTTCTAATCTTTTCAATACAACAACACCGGCTCCATTACCGGGAACCAATCCATGAGCCCCATTATCAAATGGACGACAATGGCCATCGGAAGATACAATCCCGCCTTCCTCATGCATGTAGCCATTTTTAAGAAACGCACCAACAGCAACTCCACCTGCAATTGCCGTATCACATTGATAATTAAACAAGCTTTGACATGCAACACAAACAGAAGACAGGGAAGTAGATGAGGATGATTGTATCGTCAGCGCTGGCCCTTTTAAATCAAGTTTATACGCTACTAATGTTGTTAAGCTATCTTTATCATTCCCTATACCTACTTCCAGGCTTCCCGAAGATAATACTTTATCTTCTATACTGGGAAACACATTAAAAAGAAGATATGTGTTCATTCCTTCTCCGGCATATACCCCGGTTATACCTTTGTATTTATCAAAACTATAACCAGCGTCCTCAAGTGCATCATAGGCGCATTCAAGAAATATTCGGTGTTGTGGATCCATCAATTCGGCTTCTCTTGGCGGAATGTGAAAAAATTCAGCAGCAAACATATCGATGTCAGTGAGTTCTCCACTCGCTCTGACATATTTAGGATTATGAAGAAAGTCAGCACGAATACCCGCTTTTTCTAATTCCTCGATTGTGTAAAATGAAATGCTTTCCTTTCCGCTGCATAAATTATCCCAAAACTCATGATAATCGTTTGCGCCAGGACATCTTATAGACAACCCCGTTATCGCAATCCCGTTCAGTTTTTCATTATTTTTTATATCCATAATTTTCATCAATATCCCTTTATATTTTTACTAGAGGTTATAACGCCGCGCATTTTTTTTGCTCTCTCATTGATTTCATTCCCAAAATTATCAGACACACCATTTTTTATAAATAATGCCAAATACCTAACGGTAGGATATTGGAAAAGATCGATAACAGAAACATTGTTTTGAAATATCTTGTTAATTCTTTTCTGCACATCAATTATTAATAATGAGTGACCGCCAATATCAAAAAAATTGTCATCCAATCCTATTTCATCACGTTTTAAAACGCCTTTCCATATATTAATGATCTGGTCTTCTGTTTTGTTGTGAGCCTCTTCCCTTATATTTGATTTCGATTCATTACAGCTTCTTTTTAATAATTCATAATTTATTTTCCCATTCATTAAATAGGGTATTTTATCTATAAAATATATTTCAGCAGGTATCATGTAATCAGGTATGTGCCTTCTCATAAATACAAATAATTGTTTTTTCGTGATTTGAGCATCGTTTTTACTTGCAACATATGCCACAATGCCAGTATTGTGGCGTCCATGCTGTTCAACAGAAACAACACACTCTTTTATATCTGGGCATTTCAGAATAGCTTTTTCAATTTCTCCCCTTTCAACACGATAGCCTCTGATCTTAAACTGATCATCTTTTCTCCCTATGAATTGCACTTCACCATTTTCCCGCCAATAACCCCTGTCTCCGGTTTTATACATCCTTTCACAACCCGGCACAAAAATATCCTCTGAAAATGATGCATCTGTCAGCTCAGTATTATTAATATAGCCCAGACACGTTCCAACACCGGATGTGTAAATATTTCCTGCGCATCCCGGGCCTAATAAATTCATATGATTATCTAAAATATATATCCTATTGTTTAAAATTGGTTTCCCGATGGGAAGGGCAGAGTCACACCCCATGTCATTTTTTTCAACGATATGGAATGTTGCACATATCGTGCCTTCTGTTGCTCCATAGCCATTAACAATCATTATGTTTTTATTAAATAAATTATTGATATCTTCTGGATAAAGTGTTTCTCCTCCGCCCAATATTAAACGTAGATCCGGATATGAATAGTTTAAAGCATTGATATAGCGTAAGACAGAGGGGACCGTGCTCAATATTGTTATTTTATATTTTATAAGAATATTTGATAACTTCTCTAAATCCAAAAAATCATGCTTGTCGCATAACACAACGCATCCGCCGGAACATAAGATAGGCAATATTTCGCCAACGAAACTGGAGGATGCAACCGATGTAACAGGCAGTATCCTATCATTTACATCCGGCGAATATGATTGAATAAATGATATGATTAAATTTGCTAGATTTTGATGAGAGAGTATTGTGCCTTTTGGGATACCTGTCGAACCAGAGGTATATATAATGCACGCGGGACTGCTTCCATCTATTTCAGACTTTTTATTTGTCTTTCTGCTTTTAGAAAAATCAATATGTTCTAATACGATACTGCTTAAACCCGAACTCTTAAATCTATCAGAATATTTTTCCTGCATTATCAATAATTTTATCGAGCAATCCTTTATTATGTGTTTAATTCTTTCATCCGGGCTATTCGGATCAATTGGTACATACACTCCTCCAGCTTTTAATATAGCCAAAATCGCACATGCCATAAATACTGAACCATCGGCACAAATCCCCACCGGTTCTGACGTTTCTGTTTGCAAATCATGTAATATTAATGAAAGATAATCAGAATGCATATCTAAATCAACATATTGTATTTTATCATTTTCTGTTAAAACAGCGATAGCTTCCGGGACATTTTCAACTTGTCTTTTGAACATATTGATAACATTTTTAAAATTTTGTTCTCTACTTGCGTTTCTGTTCCACTCAAATAATATTTTATTTTTCATATCTTCAGTAATTAATGGAATTTTACTAATTATAATTTCAGGATTGGAGGTTATATTCATAAGTATATTCAAATATTCTGTCTTCATCCGTTCGATAGTCTGAGGCCAAAATATGTCAGAGCAATATTCAATTGTTCCTTTCATTCCTTCGCCTTCATTCCATAATGTCATTGACAAATCAAATTGTGAATAATTGGAATCAATAGGCAGCATGGTCATTTTAGCTTCATTTAACTTCAACTCAGGCATCGAACTGTTTTGCAAAGTAAACATGGTTTGAAATAGTGGATTGTAACTTGTGCTTCTTACCGGATTTATTTCTTCCACTAGCTTTTCAAATGGCATGTTTTGATGTTGGAGAGAGCTTAGGGTTTGTTGCCTAATTCTATCTAATAATTGGATGAAGCTATCATTGTGAGATATTTTGTTTCTAAAAACGTTCGTATTTAAAAAGGGACCTATTAGATTCTCAAATCGAACGTCATCTCTACCTGCAACTGGAATCCCTATTGTAAAGTCTTCTTGTGAAGTCTCTCTGAATATTAAAATACAATATGCGGTATATAAAACCATAAATAATGAGGTTTTACTTTCAATGGATAATCCCATTATTTTGCTTAACATTTCACTTTCAATAATAAAATCCATCACTTTGCCATTAGAGCTCTGCACGCTCATTCGAGGTTTATCGTAAGGCAAATCCAAAATTGAATTTGCATCGAATAATTGAGACACCCAATATTTTTTACTTTCTTCGAGCTTCCCGTTTTTTTCATTAATATTTTGTTCTTCACAATAATCAATGAATTGATAGTCAAGATCGTTGATTGGGCCAGCACTTTTTGTTACTTCATTTTCATATAGCGCTGATAATTCTCTTGATATAATTCCTATTGACCAACCATCTGCAATAATGTGATGCAGCGTAATGCAAACCAGATGCTCCTTTGTACATGCTTCATATATTGTTACATTCAATAATGGGCCTTCGTATATGTTAAATGGCTTTTGTGATTCAGTGATTGCAACATTCTTATAAAATGAATTTTGATCATCAGTATTATTGTCCAATGCCTTTACTCTAAAATAATCGCCTGCGTGATTATTTATTTTCTGATAGAGTGTCCCATCTTCAATGTAGAATGTTGTTCTAAGTGTTTGATGCCTGTCAATTATTTTATCAAAGCTTCTTTTAAATGCCTCAACGTTTAAATCGCCATTTATGATAAAGGATGAATTTATATTATATGAATATCCCTCAGGCTCCATCTCATATAAAAACCAAAATCTTCTCTGAGCATATGACGCAACGGCCGTATTTTTATTACTTGGACCCGTTGTATTAGCTGATTCTGGGATCTGGATCCCTTTTTTCTGCAACATCGCTTTCATTAATTCTTTTTTATTATAAGAAAGATGATTGTCATTACTTCCCATAATCAACACCTCTAAACATTATATTTACTGTCAAGCAGTCTTTTGGCTTCTTCGTCAGATAGTTTAGCAACTTTCAAATATGCCTCCGCTATTTGAGTTAATGATTCATCGTTCCCAAACTTGTCTTTTATTTCACCAGCTAATCCGGATAAAAAAGGGCTTTCAAATAAACTGCGCAAAGAAATCTCTATGTTAAATATTTCTCTGATTCTTGATGCAACTTGTATACCGGTCAAGGAATGTCCGCCAAGCTCAAAGAAATTATCGTTTACACCTATTGGAGAGATCCCCAAAACTTCTTCCCAAATAGAAGCAACCAGCTTCATAAGAGAATCTTTTGGCATATCGTTAGGATCAATTGTTCTTGTTGAAATCCTTGCATTTTTATAGGTGTCATTATTTCTTTTTGTTATCCATTGATCTATCCTTCTTTGCAGTGAGCTTTTTGATACAGCTATTTGCTCAAAAGGAGAAAAAATTGCTTTAAAGAAGACGTCAACACCCTGTTCGGGCGTCATTGAATTTTCTTTCAAGGTCCTCCATTGATTATTGTCGTCAAAATCCCATGTATCAAAATTTATACTCATTTTTTTTACACATGAAGTCTTTGAATCCGACCAAGCAAGAGCGTCAAGAAAAGAATTGGCAGCGGAATAGCAATATGATCCAAGTCCTCCAAGAATTGAGCTTAAAGATGAAAATAAAATATAGAAATCAAGCTCAATCATATTTAATCTTACTATTTTGTCTATATTTAAAGCGCCTTGTACTTTTGGTTCTAATTGACTACAAACATCATTGTCATTCAACTCATCAATAGACTTAACTCCTGCTAAACCAGTAATGCCCGCGGCATGAATAATGCCATTTATCTTGCCGGAAGTATCTTTAATCACTTTTATTGTTTCTAGCATTGATTTATAATGCGTGACATCCACAGCATAAACTGTTACGCTTGAACCCTGAGCCTTTATCTTTTCAATTATTTCACGAACGTTCCCTCTGGTATTTTGTAATCCCGTTCTACTTAATAATATTAAATTCACTTGAGCCTTTTCAGCAAAAGCCTTTGCCAAATGCAAGCCGATTCTCCCGGTTCCACCTGTAATGACATAAACGCCGTCATTACATATTGTAAATTTTGATGTATAATAATCTTCTAAAGATATTTTTTCATATGTTTGCAACCATCTCATGTTTTGCCGATAAGCCACAGATACATCTGTTGTCTTAACTTGGATCTCTTTTTTAAGATGATTTTGAACAAACACTGCATCAAAAGAATCCGTATCAATAACCCTGCATGCGATATTTGGATGTTCCTGAGCTACTACCTTGCAAGCGCCTATAAGAAGAGAGTGCTCAGGAGCTATTTTGTCTGATGCAAAAACACCATATGTATTTGGGGATACAATGAATATTTTAATTTTGTGGTCATTAGAGCTGTTTTTAAGAGCCTTAATCATATAAAGGAAACTTTTTATCCCATTATATTTATCATTATTTTTAAAAATATCAGGCCTGTTCCAACAATAAATAATTTGATCGATTTTTTTATAATCAGCCAAAACATTTTTTATTAGCAAATCATAATCACCGATCTTTAACGACCCAATTTCATATTTTATTTTCTCCTTCTTTAAAAACGATTTCCCTGGTACGACATAAATATTATCCTGATTTTTGGTATTATAGCTTAAATGCTCAACTATATTGTTTGCATCGTTGAATACCAATGTGATTTTAGTCTCTTGATTGGATTTTTCTTGATCGTAGTATTTTAAGTCGGATTTTTTCCATACTGGATTGTAAAACCAATCATCTATATTCGTTTTATTATTTATTTTTTTTGATTGATTGGCCGGAGGATATACCCAGCACTCTTTTTTATTAAAAGGATACGTCGGTAAGGGGATACGTTTGCATTGACATGTTTCCCTTGCTTTTTGCCAATTTAAATTGATTCCGTGTAACCATGTATAACCTAATACATAATCAATGCCTGTTTCATTTTCTGCTAAAGATAATCCTTCAGAAACTTTCGCTTTCCCAAATATTAAATAAAAGCTTTCATCATTTTCCTTTAAAGTTGGCATAACGTCATTTATCGATGCTTGGTTGGTGATGCATGACTTCAAGTCCTGTAAGCTTATATTGTCTGAACCATTGACAGATATAGGTATACGAGGGTTAAAAACAATGTTTTCTTTTACTAAAACTCCGCGGGCCAAGTTAATACCTTCTTGATACTTTAATGCACCGGCCACTATTGCGGCTGTAATAGCTCCATTACCATAACCAATAACCTTAGCTGGACGTATACCGTATTCTTCAAACAACAAGGTCAATGCATATTGAATTATAACGTTGAATCCATTATCCTGCTTATTATAAATATCATTTTTATCTTTAATTTCGTTTGGTGCTATTTCATTTATTATACGATTAAAAGCATGGTTCGTTTTATATAATTCAATAATAAAGTCAACGTACTCCTTACAATCATTATCGAAAACGAACACGCAGGATTTTTTCTTTGCGTCTTTTATTTGTACGCCACTATTCAGTCTTTCAAGTAATTCTTCTTTATTTTCACATAAAATCATTTCCCTAAATTCAAAAGATGATCGTCCAACCTGAAGTGTGTATTCAATATCATCTAGGCTCATATTGGGATTTTTCAATAAATAATGATATAAATTTGCTTTTATAGTACCAAGCGCCGATGTAGACAAAGCGGATAAAATAATTACATATTTGCTTTTCTTGTGTTCCGAATGATTCGTTGTTTTATGCTCTTCAAGTATTACATGTGCATTAGTGCCGCCTATTCCAAAAGAACTGACACAAGCAGTTATCTTTTTATTTAAGTCAATGCAGGAAAATCCATTGCTAATATAAAATGGACTGTCTACAAAATTTATATTGGGATTTGGTAAATTATAATGCAACAGTGGAGGGATAGACTGATTTTGAATTGATAATACCGCTTTAATAAACCCTGTAATTCCTGCCGCTACATCCAAATGACCGACATTCGTCTTAGCCGAACCTAGGGCACAAAATGATTTTTTCGATGATCTTGCAGAAAACACTTCCTTTAATGCTTCAATCTCTACCGGATCGCCCAACTTCGTGCTGGAGCCGTGTAATTCAACAAAATCAATATCTTCTATGGATATATTGGATTTTGTTAGAGCATCATTTATTACATGGGCTTGTCCGCTTACGCTGGGAGCCGTAAAAGACACCTTAGAATATCCATCATTGTTGACCGCTGTTGCTTTTATTACAGCATAAATATAATCTCCATCATGAACCGCTTGGGAATATCTTTTTAGTAAAACAGAACCAGCTCCATTGCCAAATACTGCTCCGTCTGCATCAGCATTCATTGCTTTACAATGACCGCTATATGATGCGTTACCGCCTTCCTGATAAACATATCCGGATTTTTGAGGAATTTTAATGCTGACTCCACCGGCAACGGCCATGGAGCATTCCTCTTGTATCAAACTCTGGCAAGCTAAATGAACTGCGACAAGAGAAGTGGAACAAGCTGTTTGCACGGTAACACTTGGTCCTTTTAAATTTAACAAGTACGCACTTCTTGTCGTGATAAAATCTTTGTCATTTCCAATTGCAATATTAAATTCACCCATAGAATTTAATATATCTTCTCGGAGCAACAAATTATTATACAGATATGTATTAAAACCAATTCCTGCGAATAATCCGATCTTATCTTCATACTCTCTAGGCACATATCCTGCATTTTCAATAGTCTCCCATACACACTCTAAAAATATTCTTTGTTGGGGATCCATTATTTCTGCTTCTCTTTGGGATAATCCAAAGAACTCAGGATCAAAGCACTCAATGCTGTCAAGCACACCCCATGCCTTTACAACCCTTTCACCGGTATTTTGATGTTTATAAAAGGAATCTTCAATTTCCTGATCATTAAAAAATGTTATACAATCAATACCTTTTTTCAGGTTCTCCCAAAACTCATATATATCTTTTGCCTTTGGGAACCTACCAGCCATACCAATAACTGCAATGTCATTATTATCACTGACCACTGTTTTCTTAGCTTCATTTACGCTTGATTCATTATCGCTATCTATGTACTGGGCTAACTCCCGAATGGATGGATATTGAAACAATTTTGCAATTTCAAATTTAATATTACACTTTTCCTTTATGATATCAGCCGCTTGTACCAACATCAACGAATGCGCTCCAATTTCAAAAAAATGAGCATTAATATCTAGTGTTTCAGTGTGAAGTAATGATTTCCATATGTCAATCAATATTTTTTCTGTTGTTGAATCTGCCTTAATTTGAATTTTTTCCTTTTTATCTATAATTTTTGCTAACGCCCGTCTGTCAACTTTCCCATTTGGAGTTTGCGGAAAAGACTCCAATTTCTGATAGCTATAAGGGATCATGTAATCAGGTAATTTATCGGATAGGTACTGTCTGAAATACATCGTGCTCAAATCGCTCTTTGCCATGTAAAATACTTTAATATATTTTTCGCTTTCTTCTCCTTTTATAATCGCGGCAGCTGATTGTATTTGCGGGTTATTCATTAATATTGTTTCAATTTCACCCAATTCGATTCGGTGGCCACGGAGTTTTATCTGGTGATCAACTCGTCCATGGTATTCAACAATTCCATCATCTCTCCACTTCGCCAAGTCCCCGGTCCGATACATGACTTCTCCCGGTTCGTATGGATTCTCTATAAACTTTCTTTTTGTTTCCTCTTCATTGTTCCAATAACCCTGGGTCACGCCTGATCCAGATATACACAATTCCCCTAATATACCAATGGGTTGAATTTGTGATTTTTCATCAATGATATATGCTCTTGTGTTTCGTGACGGCTTTCCAATCGGAACCGTGTGGCCTTTAAAATCAAATGGAATTTCATAATGAAGAGTATCATCACAGCATTCTGTTTGCCCATAGCAATTTACAAGGCGTATATGCTGATAATTACGATAAAAGTTTACTGCTAAATGAGGTTTTGTCTCTTCAGAAGTTAACGCAATTGTTTGTAGGGAAGATAATTGAACCCTATTCGAATCTATAAATTTTAAATAAGTATCCAAAAAAGATGGTATCATCTGAATTATACTAATATTATTATTTTCAATAAAATCAAAGAGCGCGAAAGGATCTGTATCTGTTTCGTCTGGCAATACTACAAGCTTGCTTCCCATTAAGAGAGGCGCCAATACTTGCCAAATTGAAGCAACTACATTAACACTAAAATTATTCCCTATAATACTGTCTTTTGTTATCCCTATATGCTCAACCTTCATCATAATGTGGTTGATAATTCCTTTGTGATGGAGCTTAACTCCTTTGGGTTGTCCAGTTGAACCGGATGTATAAATAAGAAAAGCATTTTCAACGTGCTCGTTATTTTCCAGTTCAATATTTTCTTTGTATTCGATATTATTTATTTCTTCAATATCAATGCATTGTCCAGTAAATTCATATAAACTTTCATTTCCCTTATTACAGATCAACAAATCTGCCTCACTGTTTTTCAGTATGTAATTAATTCGGTAAGCCGGATGTTGCAAATCCAACGGCATACAAACAGCGCCAGCTTTTAGTATGCCCATGGTATATATAACCATGTCTATTGATCTGGGTAAAAGCATCGCCACAACAGTATCTTTTTTTATATCGCTATTTTTCAGTCTATAAGCAATAAAATCCGATTTTTCATCTAATTCACCATATGTAATGTTTTCACCATTAAAAGAAACCGCAATCCTGTCAGAATTGTTTTTGGCTTGTTCTCTAAATGCGTTATGGATAGTCTGATGTGGTGCGATCCTCGATCCCTGATTATTAAAAGAATATAGTATTTCTTTTTTTTCTGATTCTGTAGCTGCCTCTAGTTCAAAGATTCTTTTATTCGGATCATTTAATATTTGAAGCATAATATTGAGAAAGTGATCACTTAATCTTTTTATAAGCGCTTCAGAAAACAGATCCGCTTGATATTGAAATATTATTTCCACACCATCAAAAGGAATGACTTGGATTGTAATATCCAAATGATTCATTTCAAATAGCTGGTATGATTTTATTTTCAAATCACCATATTGTTTCCCCTCCATCATATTTAACGGATAATTTTCTACGATTACTATCGAATTAAATAAATCACTCGTAAGATCGATGGAGTATTGTTTTTTTATTTCATGCAACGGAAGATAGGCATAATCATTTCTATCTTGAATTTCACGATTTAGATCCTTCATTACGGAAAGGGAATCTTTTTCAGGGTTTAGCTTTATTCTCAGTGGCAATGTTATTGTATATAATCCGACTGCTTTGTCAATTTGCGGAATATCTGATGTTCTGCCGGAAGCAATCGTTCCGAACAAAACATCATCATTTCTATTATATTTACTTAGTAAGACTGCCCATGTAAAATAGATTAAAGTTGCCATTGTGATTTGATGGTCTTTTATAAATGAATCTAATTTAGCCAAATTCTCAGACGGAAAAGATAGAGAGTGTTTTTGAAAATTATCCTTATTGTGTATCATGCGATGGTCAAAAGGCAGTTCCGTTTTTTGATTGAAATCATCCAAATACAATTTCCAATATTTAATAGCTCCTTCTTTTATTTGATTGTTGTTCCATATTAAATAATTTTTGTATGGTGTACTATGTTCCGCTACGTGAGAGACATTGCTACATAGTCTTTCATAATAATCTAAAACATCATTTATAATAATTCCTTGGCTCCAGCCATCATATATGATGTTATGCCTTGATATTATTAAAAAACAGGATTTATTTGATTTGCAAATGGTTATTCTTAATGGGTCTGTTTGCAAATCGATTGGTTTGTTATAATCATTCTTTATTATATGATTTATTTCAGCATTATCCTGTTGCTTGTCTGAACAATCATATATTTCCACAGGAATGATTTTCTCTTTTAAAATAATTTGGATAGGCTTTTTTAGTTTTTCCCAACGAAAAATTGTTCTCAGCATTTCATGTTTTTGACATGATAATCTCCATGCTTCAATCATGTTTTCTATTACTAGATTCCCTGAAAATTCAATTATCAATTGTTCATAATATTGCTTGCTCTCAGGATTTTTTAAATAATTAAAAAGCATGCCTTCCTGCATGGGGGTAAGCGAGATGATATCTTCAATATTATTTTTATTCAATGGTTCTCGTTTCTGCATTGTCTTCTCCTATTATTGCGGATTGCTGAAGAATTGATGGAGCCTATCTATACCTTCGTTATATCTCTTGTTTGAAAACGACAATCTCAATGTGTTCGGTAATCCGAAATCAGAGCCCGGCACTGTAGCCACATATGCTTTTTCCATAATAGATTCCGCTAATTTATGGCTGCTTTCGTAACCGTTTATTTTCATAAAGTCTTCGCAGTTAATTGTTATATAGAAGCTGCCTTTTGATGGAATTACTCTTATATGGGGAATGCAGCTTAATTTTTTAATTGTATATTCGCATCTTGTTTTATAGTTTTGCGTGAGAATTTCAACTTCCTCTGGATGATCTAATGCAGCTAATGCGCCGTATTGTACGATGGGATCAACGGTAAGCAATGTATGGTGTTGTATAACTGTCAATGGCGTTACCATAGAATCCGGAACGATACAGTATCCGACTCTTCTGCTATACATGCGATATCCTTTTGAGAAAGCATTGGTTACTACAAAGATTGATTTTGTATTTTTAAGCTGTATGACCGACGTGGAAGGTTTTTCAAAGCAAACATTTGCATATATCTCGTCGCTGACGATTACGGCTTGTCCATTGACGATATTGTCAATTTTATATAGTTCTTCTTCTGTGATTATGTTCCCTAAAGGATTCCCAGGATTATTAATTACAACGACTTTTGTTTTTTCAGTAAAGTTGTCTTTAAAAGATTGCATATCTATTGATAGATCATCTAAATCAATATTATAATATCTAATTTTTGCTTTTACTAAAAGAGAGGAGAATCTGTATAATGAATAATAGGGTAGAGGGAGCAGTACTTCATCTTCCTCAGATAAGAGCAGCTGAAACAAGTTCCTAAACACAGAGCTGGTGCCAAGGCTGATAATAATATTATCTTGGCTGATTTGCACATGGTATTGATTCTTGTAATGAATTGAGAGCTTGTCTCTTAATTCCGGCAATCCAGCAGGGAACACAACTGAATACTTATTGTAATCATTTAGAACATCATGCATTGATTGCACAATATCATTGTGTAATTGCAGTTCTGATTTTCCTAGGGTTAATCGTATAACATCTTTGCCTTCTTTTTCGTAATCATAAGCCAGTTGGTCAAGAACGAACATTAAGAAACGATTGTCATAAAAATTCAAATCAAGCATTGTAGATATCCTTTCTTATTCTATATTTGATAAGTCCATATTAAAAAAGTCCGCATAATAATGGATTTTTTTCACATGATTAAAGAATGTCTCGCAAACATCTTCTCCATACACTTCCTTATGTGTTTTTGCCATTGAAAACACTTCTTTTTTAATTTTATCTTCGTTACCAATATCAGATTTGTGTTTTGCTATATATAGGACAACGCTTTTGTATTCTTCAATTAATGATTGTATTTTTTCTTTGGATAACGTGACGGCTTTATTCGTCTTGCTCAATAATGATTGTTGCATGAAGGGATATCCGATGCGAATTTCAGATGCATAAGTCCGAATATATACTGGGGCATCATATCTAAGAACCGAAAATAGTGAAAAGAATGGAATTGCATCACAATTTGTTAAAATCGTTTTCGATTGCTTTTCACTCATTCCTAATTCATTTAGCCTGTTTTGATTTTTTCTGAAATCGTAATCAATAAATGAAAAAGGTGAGACATAGCTTGGAAACTCTTTTGTTTTATAGTATTCATATTGGTAATCATAAATGGAACCTTTGTGTTCATCATGAAAAGCAGAATCAAAAATATCATGAAGTTTTCCAAAAGGCTTGATTCCATTCGCAGCATTTTCCTTCATTTTTTTACCGTCTAAGTATACAGGTCTCCCCGTTTGGGCCATGTCAGAACCATCGAATATAAACGGGATATCTAACTTCAAAGCTATATTAAGTGCGGCGTTCTTAAATAAAAAACTGCATGTTTCGCATCCGAGCCCTTCACTGGGATAAATTTTATATCCTTCTTCCAATGAATACTTGATCAATTTTTTATACATTCGTTCATCAACATACAGCTTCATTGTATCAACATTCATATTCTTTAAGACTGTATTCATATTTTCTAAAGCTAAAGCACTTGATAATGGATTTATTGACGATAAAGCCAGCACTCGAAGATTAAAATCATTTTTAATCATATCCAATAAATATGTACTGTCCTTTCCTCCGCTAAAAAGGACAATAGCGTCATAGAGCTGATGCTTATTTTTCTGTGAGTCCAACTCTTCTTTTAGCTTTTTCTTGAAATACATTGCCGATACTCTATTTAACTCTTTGTTCTTTGTATGATCATTACATACCGAGCAAATTCCGTTCTCTTCAATGTCAACTTGCGGTATTCTGTCATGCAATACACAAAAATCGCAACATTTCATATTTGCATCCCTTCTTTCAATTTATTTTTTATTAGATCAGTTATTTCATTTTCATGGTGAAACAAATAAAAATGATCCCCTTCAAAACAATATAAATCACATTTTTTATTTGTATGATTCTTCCACATTTGCACTTCATGGTTTATCTCTTCGTTGTCCCCATATAGTATTGATAAATCGCAATTATATTTTCCGGGTTGATTATAAACGACAGTTTCAATTATTCGAAAATCATTTTTTAAAACAGGAAGAAATATTTTTGATAACTCTTTGTTTTCTAAAAATGTTTTGTTTTCATCTGATATTCTAAATATAGCGTCTTTAAATTCATCATCATTGAAAGTATGATATAATATTTTTTCACTTACACTTGGAGGCTTTCTACTGGATAAAAACATATGTATTGGTTCTGGCAAATTGTTGGCAATGATTTTATCTGCTATATAACAAGCAATATCGCTTCCCATGCTGTGACCGAAAAAAGCATACGGTTCATTCTCAATAATATTTTGTATTTTGCTAAAAACATCATCGACTAATTCATCCATTGATTGATAAAAAGGCTCTGTAAATCTTTTACCTCTTCCGGATAGTTCAACAAGCTCCATATCAATAATGTCGTTTGAAAAATATTTATCCCATTTTTTATAACTCATGACCGAAGAACCGGCGTATGGGAAAAAAATTAATTTGCATTTTTTCACGATTGTCTCTCCTCAATAATTGGACTATAGGTTTAAATTGCTTAACAGAAACGCTTCATACCCGGCATCAATTTTTATAATACCTATATACAGTGTTCTTTTTATACGGTTTAATTCTTTTACTGAATTACGTAAATCGTCTAGATGCAAATGTTTTTCCGTCACCTCTGTTGCCTTAGCTACGTTCCATCCGTTATCTGCTATATTAAGTAACAATATAAACCATTGATAGATTTTTTCATTTATATCGTTTATGATATTTTCTATTTTAGCGTTTTGTAGGCTCTCAAAATCACACAGAAATTTAGCTGCTACATTGTGATCATTTCGGAATTGAAGTTTCAGGTTTTTTATCATAATAGAATAGTAAATACAGAAAAATTTAAATTCATTAAATATATAGCCTATCTCATTTTCTTGTCTCATGTATTTATTGACAAAGTCACATAATTGCTTGATATTTGGATTAATATAGGCATATTTTATTTCGCCATTTATCTCTTCCAAAAATAGATTGTCATTTATCACCTTTTTATATAAAGGTGTATTTTTATACACCATCAATTCACTGGCCAAGGATTCGACGCTGGCAGCTAAAGAAAGGGACTTTAAAAATTCAACGTTTTCTTTTAACCCATCTATAGTAGAATATGGATTAAAGTTAATAAAACCGATCTTAACTGGAATATCATATTTTTTAAACAACGCTATTGTTTTTTTATTATCTGATAAAGTCGCCTTTTTCCCATATAATTTTAAGTCATATTCATTATTCGATTCTATACCTATCATTGCTGCGCATAATCCGGAATCTCTGACCTTCTCCATAAGCTCATTTGATACTTTCTTATGGAAATCCGCTCTAAAATCTGCAAAATACGATATTTTCAGTTTCTTTTCAATAATCCTTTCTATAATACCTTCCATTCTTGACAATGTTTGGTCGGGATCTTCGAAACTGCTATCTATAAAATTGAACATTGTAATACCGTTTTTGCTTAATTCCTCAATTTCTCCAAAAGCATTCCCAGCGCTTCGCCCTCTCCATTTATGCCAAAATGTCGGCGAAGAACAGAAGGTACAATTTCCAATACATCCTCTTGAGGTAGATATCTGAGCAACAGCTAAATTGTCTTTAATAAGTAGATCCCTAGCAGCATACGGCATAGTATCCAAATTATCTATAAAAGGCATGTTATCATTTTCAATAATTTTATTATTTTCCCGATATGTGAGTCCTTTTATGTTTTCGAATGTACGATTGGTGTTTATTTCATCTATCAAATTGGCAAAAACAATTTCGCCTTCGCCCCGAATTATGAAGTCTATGGCGCTGTTTGCTTCTTCCATTATTTCTTTCCCGTAATATGTAGGTTCAACACCACCAACTGTTATAAAAATATTAGGTGCTATTCCTTTGATGTTCTTTGCTATATTAATTACAGCTTTTCTTGATGCATTATACATATTCATGCCGATTATATCTGGTTTGTAGGCTAAGAACGAATTACAATCCGGTTCGGCATTGCAATTGATCAGAGTTACATCATGACTTTTACTTCTAAGATATGAAGCAATGAGGCTAATCCCTGGCTCTTCAAGTTTTTCTATCATTTTTTTGGTATATACCGATATTAAAAGTACATTCATTTTTCAATCAACCTTTTCATTGAGATATGTGTTTTTACAGAAAAAGTAGCCTTCTTTTACTACTCCAACATAGATGTCTGTATAATACTGATAAATATCATCCCCTGTTTGGGTAAACCGCTCTTTAAAAACTGTTTCTGGTAATCGTTTCCCAATAGTATCGTTCATAATTTTCCATCGCAACAATTTTATTGAATCCCGTATCTTATTGTCATAATTATAAGATTGAGCGCATTTGTTGTCTTTATATGAAAAATGCTGGATCATGTTGAAGCAAGTATCAGCTTTTATAAATTCGATCATCTCATTAAATATATCATCTGTTTCCGATGGAAATCCAGATATTAAATCTGCCGACATGAATAATTCCGGACTAAGACGAGATATCTCTTTAATTATTTCATATGTTTTTTTAAAATCCACATCTCTTCCCATTCTTTTTAATATTTCTTGATTCACATGTTGAATGGCACATTGTAAGGAGCCCAGTATGTTTTTTTGACATATTTTCTTCAATTCATTTTCATACTTTATCAACCACCGGGGATGTAAATTTCCAAGAAAGAAAACAGCATTATTGTTTATTTGATGCAATTCATTTATTAAAATGAAGATATTAGTATCGATATCGTATCCATATGCAAATGAATCCGTTCCCATTAAATAAAATTTCCGATATCCTAAATCCAAACCTCTTAAATATTGTTTTAAGATACTCTCTTTTGATTCACTACGCAAATACCCATGTGCCTTTTTTATAATGCAAAACGTACATTCCATCCAACAGCCATCTGATATTTTTATATAATACATAGGATTGGCCTTTATATTGTTTTTAGTTAAGGGGCTGAAAACATTAGTATATCCGGTCGAGGCAAATGATATAGAAGCATTTATAGCTTCATCTAAGTGCTTTTCATCCCCATATGGAATGATTTTACCGTTAAAGAAGGTATTGAGTTCATTTAAATGCGTTTTAGACAAGCATCCCATTAGAATTATCTTTTCATGTAAATAATCCGTTTCTGAGATAAACTTTCTAAATATTTCAAACTTTTCATCTGTTGTCCCACATCCAACAAAAAAAATATAATCAACATCAAGATTATCACATATATAAAAATTATTTAATGTCAGGTATTTTTCAAGCATCGCATAGTAACGCATATTTTCTTCACAATATTGGTGCGTTGTCAATATGGCGGCTTTATTTTGCTTTTTGGAATTCATATTTCATCCCTCATAAATATATTACTCTCAATTTCTAATTCTATATAATCGGGAAACGATGTGTTAATATTGAAATCATATTCCAACAATGAAACTCCGTTTTTTTCCTCTATATCTTTAAAGCCTGCAAATTTATATGTAGCATACATCAACCTATTTTTGTCTGTATGTTTAAATTCTGCCGTTAATCTTACTTTTTTGTTCCGCGCTGACTCAATGATGTAATTTAAAAATACGTTTCCTACGCCCCTTGATATTACCCTGCATGACATTAAAAATAATTTGACTTTCCATTCGTCTTTTTCACATTCTATCAATGATATACCGATCTTACCATATGAACCAAACTTGTCATCTAGGCCTGCAATCAATAATCTGTATCGGTCTGACTCCTGAAAAGAACACAGTTCGTCATATGAATATGTGTAACCTGTTGTATTAAGCTGATGAGTCCGAATAGTTAATTCTTCTGCTCTTTTCAGATCCTCCAATTGAGCCTTTTTTATATTGAATTTCATTTTTAAAGATTTTATGAATTCTTCCTTTGGGCCTTCAAAAATATCCTCTATTTCTTTTCTCGTTATATCGGCTTGGTACATCGCTCGTCTATTTTTTGAATCTTCCGTTATAAAGTTAGGCTGCATACAAGCCATATCGATAACATCATGTAAATGACCGGCATTTATACATGTCACTTCAGGCAAAGAATATTTTACTTCCTCTATTTCATAGGGGGAGTCATCAATAAACGCAATAGAATCCAAACCAATATTAAGAGCCTCTGCGATCTTTTTAATGGAATTTGATTTCGGATTCCAGTTAATTTGTGGACATAAAAAATAATCCCATATTTTAAGCGTTTCCAATTGTTCTTTTGCATGAGAATATTCGTTTTTACTTGCTATTGAATGTAATATACCTCTGCTGTCTAAAGTCTTAATTATGTTTTCATTCTGCGCCGTAAATACTAGATTATCTCCTTCAAGTAAAGTCCCATCCCATATTGTATTGTCTAAATCCCAAACGACACATTTAATTTTATTTTCCATATTCATACCCCATTAATTCAACAGCGGTTTTATAGTCAATATTTCCTTTAAGCAAATCACACAACACTTGGGTTAATTTCGTTTTATCGTCATACTGGAAAATGTTTCGTCCTATTGCAAACCCTTTGGCGCCGCATTCTCGCGCATGAGAAACAATTTTAATTATTTCTTTGATATCATCAACCTTTTCTCCTCCAGAAATAACCAAAGGGACCTGGGTGGATGATACCACTTCATCCAGTCCCTCTAAATACTTTATTTTAATAATATCGGCGCCAAGTTCCTCAGCAACACGTACTAAGTGGCGCTTTTTAGTGACATTATTTTCATTGTCAGGGTTGCTAAAATACATCATTGTTAATAGCGGCATTCCCCACTTGCAGCATTCATCTGCAATATATCCTAAATCCTTCAACATATCCTTTTCGTCGTCACCACCCAAATTGATATGGATTGATATTCCGTCAGCTCCGTATTTTACGGCAGTTTCTACATTGGATACAAGGATTTTATTTTTTTGAAAACTCCCTAATGACGTAGATGCAGATAGATGCATTATAAGCTTCCCTGATTTTATTAAGTTGCTTTCAACTGCTTTTCTAAACAATCCTTTATGTAGAATAACTGCATCTGCACCACCATTAAAAAGATCAACGATAGTATTGATATACTGTTCTATCCCTTGAATCGGTCCATTTGTGACGCCATGATCCAAGGGTACTAAGGCCAACTTATAGTCATGATTACCAAGCAGTTTTTGTAATCGATAATTCTTAAAATTCATAATTACATCTCTTTCCCATAGATTTTTTTGCCTAACTTTGTTTTTTCAAATCCTTCAACGCGTTTAATTATTTTAGGAATCTTATATACAGCTATTTTTTTATCACAATAAGAATAAATGTCCTGATAAGTTATTTCGTCATCTGATACAATATAGGCTGCTACTGACGAACCATGCTCGTTAGATATCTTTTTTACCAAAACGTCTTTAATCGCCGGGTGATGGGACAATAAAGATTCGATTTCATGGGGATCTATCTTTTTCCCGGAGATTTCGATTAATCTGCTTGTCCTTCCTGTTATATAGATAAACCCCTCTTTAAAAAAACCCGTATCACCTGTGTCATGCCACTCGTTAATAAAAATTTCCGAGTTGTAATATCCAACGGCTCGTCCTTTACTTTTAATGAAGAATTTTTCCAAACCATCAATATTTTTTAATACCACTTCAACTCCATTGAGTGCTTTCCCTACAGATGATATGTTCGTTTTTAGATCGTTGCTTAAGTTAATTGAAATAGTTCCTGTTTCTGTGCTGCCATATTCTTGATGTATTATTTCTCCGCTTAATTTATAAAATCTATTAATGATTTCATCACTTAAAGGCCCGCCAGCTGAAATACAAAACCGAAGAGAAGAAAACGAATATTTATCTGATCGATAATGCTCTATTAACTGCTCATACATAAAAGGTACTCCTTGAAATATCTCTATTTTACTTTCTGTAATCGTCTTTAAGATATTTTTAGGATTAAAATTTTCAAATATAAATAACGCGCACCTACTATATAGACCGGCAAGCATACAGGAGCCGAAACAGTACGAATGAAAAAACGGCGTTACCGCTAGTATCTTCTGCTGTTTTTCAAACTTTACTGTTGAAGTGTAGTTCTTTAATGCTTCTTTTAACGTGTTGTGTGAATTTGCAACTAACTTAGGCTTGCCTGTCACGCCGGATGTGCAAAGGATCGTGCAAATCTCATCCTCATTTATAATTAAATTTTTCCCTTTCGTTTCTGTTTTTTTAAAAATATCATGCTTGCATATATAATCCACAGAATGGGGTAATACCCATTTGCTTCTTGATTCTTCTTCTCCAAAAACAAAGTCAACGTTGCATTTTTCAATGATATAGTTTATTTCCTGATCAAGTGCAGGATCCGCCATAATTGCTATATGTCCTGCTTGCGTTATTGCGAAAAATGATACAATAAATTCAATTGAATTTTTCAGCAGGATTAATATCTTTTTATTTTCCATTTCGGAAAGCCAATTGTATAATTGTTCAACTTTCGCTTTCAATTCACCATACGAAACAATCTCTGTAGGTGAAACCAAAGCTGTTTCGTGATCTTTTAATTCCGATCCTCTAAAAACATAATCATAAATCGTCATTTTACCATTCCATTCATTGTTATGTAATCAGCCAATTCCCATATGGTTTTGCATTGATTGAAGTCCCATAATTCATCTTTTATGTCAATATCAAAATGACGTTCTATTTGAGATAAAAATTTTAAATATAGAATGGAATCCATTCCGATATTCTGCATATCATAAGTATATTTCGGATTGATAATATCTAATTTACACTGGAGAATGTCTTCTAACAGCTTAATGATATCATTAATAATATTATTTTCGGCTACCATTTTTTCTCTTTTCATGATTAAAATAAACTATCCAGTTCTTCTTGTGAGAGGTCTGCATTGGTAAAATCAGAAGGAGTAAATTCCACTCCCGAGTCCATGCAACAGTGCTCTATTATATCTTTTAAGTTATTATCAAAATAATTTGCCAAAGCTTCTACCGTCGTTTGTTTATATTTATTTTTACTATATGTAAACGCTACATGAAGTAGCGAGTGCAACACATAGCAATTGACCTCAATAGAAAAAGAAAGAATATTGTCACTGTCAGAATCATTCCCAATACCGAATCTATTTATTTTAATATTTTTCCGATTCAAGCTGTCCAATTCACCCAAGTAATTTAGCCTTATGGGTTTGTAATTGTTCCCGACCCACTGACAATCTTTTTTTCTTATTGCTTCCTTGATATGTTTTATTTTCGTTGTCAAAGAATCGTTTGTTATATTAAAGCTTATTTCATTTATTTTTGTAAACCAACCAATAGTTCCTGATACATCAACTGTCTCTATCGTATCCCTGCCGTTACTTTCTATTTCGATTTTAACTATATTCTTATTATTCATTTTATGGATTGATAATATTAATGCAGCGGCGATTAAGTCACTCGTTTTCGTGTTAAATTTGCAATTTGCATTATTAATTAATCTATTCGAATCCTTTTCGTCTAAAGTGAAAATGATCTTATCACTGCTTGATAATTTATCTTCATCGGAATTAAAATCAAAAGGTATCTCTTCTACGTTTGTTTTTTCCTGGCTGTAATTTATTGCTTCATAACGTAATTTTTCCGCCCACTGCTGATATGAATCAGTTTTAAAAATAGAATAACCATCTTTTTGCGATATTCCAATATCTATATCGTTAATCATGATTCCCCAGGAAACGCTGTCCATTACCAAATGATGCGCTATCATGAGAATTTGACTATGCTCGTTATCCAAATTAAAAACGCAGGCATAAAACAATAAACTCTTTTCGATGTCAATTTTTTCTTTTATACTGTTCGCGGTCTCTATTATTCTTTTTTCTTTTAACTCATCAGGCAATTCCTGAATGTCATATACATGTAAATCGAAAGCTTCTTCTAAGTGATGATTATTATAAAATAACATATTTTGATTTGAATCATAATTTATTCTTAATGCATCATGCTGCTTGATCAATGACTTGAATATTTTATTTAGCAATGGGGTGCTGGCTCTATGGATATCAAATAAGACACTTTGAAAATAATAATTAGGGTTGTGCAACCTCTGAGAAAAAAACCAATCCACAATGGGTGTTTGGGGGATAAATCCACTGCAGACCAAGTTGTTTCTTTTTTCTACTATCGGAATCATATATAACGCCATATTAATGAAAACCGGATTTGAAAGAATATGATTTACTTTTATGGAAAAACCCTTTCTGCTAATGTCTGAAGCCAGTTGAATTGCCTTAATTGAATCTCCGCCTAATTTAAAGAAATTGTCTTCCATTTTAAGTTCCTGAAAAGATAATATTTCCGACGCAGCGTGTAGAAGGACATCGCTTTTTTTATCGTTATAAACTTCATTATTATTCCCCATCGTATCCTGACATATGGCGAATAAATGCTGCATATCAACTTTACCATTTATAGTTAATGGTATTTTATCAACTTCAATATAAATTTGAGGAACCATATAATTTGGTAATTTTGTTGAAAGATATTCAATTAAAACATCATTGCTTAATTCTTTATTTTTCTTAACGATAAAGGCAAATAATAAATTTTTATAATCATCAATTAAACCTTTAGAAACAACCACATCATAAATATCTTCATGCTTTTTTATTACTGCTTCTATTTCTAATGGTTCTATTCGATATCCATGATTTTTTATTTGTCTGTCAGCCCTGCCTAAGCATAGTATATCTTTGTTTTTATTCATTTTGCCTATATCGCCGCTTTTATACATCCTCATTCCAGGTTCAAACGGGTTGGTTATGAATAAAGTGTTTGTTAACTCGGGATGATTTATATATCCTTCTCCAACACTGTCACCCGAAATATATAAATGTCCCTCACGTCCAATAGGCACTGGCTGCAAATCATGATCTAGAAGATAAATTTTCATATTATCAGCTGGTATTCCAATTAAAACTGAAGACTCAAGTTCCTTACCAAACTGATATTTATATATCATACACCCAACTGTTGTTTCGGTTGGTCCATATTCGTTATATAATTCTATATTGCCATTAAATTTATTATGTATCTCGTTTGCCAGTTCGGTTTTAAAATCCTCGCCACCAACGATAAACCTGCGTATTGAAGATTTTTCTAAATTATACCCTGCTAATATTGACAAGTGTGAGGGGGTTAATTTTACAACAGTCGCTTTATTTTCATTTACTATTTCGGATAATATGTGTTCAGAATGGTTTTCCTGATTATGGATTATCATCTGTCCACCACTAATCAACGGTAAATAAATTGATGTGACAGTTAAATCAAAAGATAATGACGTAAATAAAGGGAAGACCTCAACTTCATCTTTGATATAGACTTTCTTTGCCCAACATATATAATTGAGTAAATTTTTTTGATTTATTAACACACCCTTAGGTTGACCCGTCGTTCCCGATGTATAAATAATATAAGCAAATTGTCCTTGCTTTTTTAAAGCAGTTCTCTTTGAGGAAAAATATGATTGTTCATTCTGCTCGTTAAAATAAATGATTTTTTCGGATGGAAAATCATTTGATTTAAAATCAATATTACTAAGCAAAAAAGAACAATTCGAATTTATGAGGCAGTATTCTATACGTTCTTTTGGGGTTTTTATATCGAGAGGAAGATAAATTCCTCCTACTTTTAATATAGCTAAGATAAATACGATAGTCTCAATATTGGGTTTCGCCAGTATAGCAACAACAGAATTTTCATTGACTCCCCTTTCATAAAGATATGATGCGAAAATATTTATTTTATCTTCTAGCTGAGAATATGTGATCATATTTTTTTCACATTTAATAGCTATATTATTTGGCGTCTTTAAAATCTGTTGCTCTATTAAATCATAAATTGTTTTATCAAAGGGGTAAGTAAAATCAGTGTGATTAAAGTTTCCTATACAATCAGCATATTGATTATCGGTAAGGTAATTTATACTTCGTATACTTTTTTCATGAAAATGAGTCATATCCTGAATTTGTTTTTGCAACTCAACAAAGATTGTATTTATTTGTTCGTCTGTATATTTTGCTAATTTGTAATCAAAATCAATTTGAAACCTAAGATCGGCCCAAGAGCGTATGATTAATTGCATTGAATACTCTTGTTGTCCATTATAAAATTCAGTATTCTCTACCGGAACGCCATTAATGCTTCTAGGTAATTGCGTATTATAATAATTAATGGAGATTTCATATAAACCTTTGCTTCCCTTATCACGTAATCTTAAATCATTAATTAGATGATTATACGGATACCTCTGATGAAGATAACACTCTCTTAATCGCGCATTGACTTCACGCAATAACGTTTGAATACTTGAGGATGGTTCGATTTTATATTGAAAGGGAACTGTGTTTACAAACATACCCATAATGTTTCTATTTTTCTTTCCAATTCTTCCGATAACTGGTATCCCTAATATTATTTCTCGAACGCCTAAAAGTTTGTATAAATATATTAACTGCATTGAGATAAAAAAAGCATTGACCGATATATTGTTTTTTTCACAATAATCTTTAATGTTCTTTGATATAACATCAGGTATGAAAAAAGTTTTCCTATTTCCCTGTATTAAGTCTTCAAACGACGGCAAGACTTCGGGTATCTTTTGAAACTTATTGAGCCAATAATTTTTATCATAATTAAACCGTTCTGATTTGAAGTATTCCGAGTCGGAATCTATAAATTCTATATAAGATTTCTTTTCATTGTCAGATGACAATCCATTTAGTATGTTTTCATAAGACAAACCAATTTCATCTGTCAATAATTGAATAGACCATCCGTCGCAGATGATGTGATGGATTTTAATAAAGTATCCAAACTCATTATCATTTACTTTAAATGCTGCAAAGTAAAACAATGGCGACCCATTTAAAGAAAACGGTTTTTTTGATTGCTGATCAATCCAATCTTGTATCTCTTTTTCTGGATCATTTGATTTGCTGAAGTCAATATTATCTATTTTCTCAAGAATATCATCAGCGAAATATTGAATAGGCATTGAGTTCTCTTCTGTAATCCGTATTTTAAAACAATCATTGTTATTTATCGCTTGGCAAATAGCTTGGGATAAAATAGAAATATCGATCTTACCTTTAATGCGTATAGTGCCTCCAATGTTAAACATAGACGAATTTTCATACATGTTTTGTGTCAGCCATATTCTATTTTGAGGTTGAGTAAGATTATAATACTTCATATCTTCTAAATCCTTTTTATTTCACGCTTTCTTTAAATTCAATCTGATATTCCAATTTTGATAAATTTGTTTTTTCATTAGCTTGGTAACTAAAATTATTAAACTTTTTCAATTCTGTCCAAATCAGCTGACCATCTATGTTTTCACTAATTGAAATGAAGAATATAGCAGCCGATAATCTTGTTAAAAGATTCTCATACGGGAGTTCCCAATTTTTAATTAATCCTTTTGTCCTTAATTCTTCCATACATGCTTTCACTTCATTGATTTCCTTCACATTGCCAATCTGAGCCATCTTGTTAACCTCCATTTTTATTTTGTTATTAATTCATTGACTAGAACGCCTCGTTCTAATTTAATGATTTTATCGGCCATATCAAAATATCTGTCATCATGGGTAATAACGACAACGCCTTTTCCTTTATCCTTCAGCATATATAATAAGTCATTATAGAAATAATGCCGGAACTCAGGATCTTGCTCTGCTGCCCATTCATCTAAAATCATCATAGGCTTATCTTCAAGACATGCAATTAAAAAGGCCAATCTCTTTTTTTGTCCCGTAGATAAATCAATAGATTTAAATTCACCATCAGCATTTATTTCAACTTTATCAGTTATATTCATCATTTTTAAATATTGATTAATTTCATCTTTCTTCATGTTAAAATCAATGCCATATAGTTTTTTGAATAAATTATAGTCACTGTAAACGGACGAAAACAATTCATTGAATTTACATATATCGGTTCTTTCCCCATTTAATGTTATATCTCCTTCTGTAGGATTATATAATCCAGTAATAATTTTGCCCAATGTGGATTTACCGCTTCCATTTCCACCTGTAATGAATGTGAGTTCTCCTGATTTTATTTCAGTCGATATGGGTCCCAAAGTAAATTCGCTCGTTTCATCATTTTCATCATTTAAATATTTATACACAACGTTATTTAAATTAATTTTTATATAATTGGGATAGTCATACTTAATATCCGATTTAATGCATTTATTTCCCGTGGATACACTATCTAAATCATTTATAAGTTTATTTATTCTTTTCATATGTATGTTTAATTGTGTAAATTGTGGAATTATATTAGCAATAGCAGTAAATGGTCCAATTACATAAAAAATAATAAATAAGTTTTCACGCAGAATATTAACGTTTATATCTACAATTAATAACGGAAAAACAAAAACAACCACACCAAAGATCATATTAAACATCATTGATTTATAAAGATCGAAGTTTAAAAACTTTATTGCTGCTGATTTGTTCAATTCACTTGTCATTCTTGTGTATTTTTTCAAGTCCAACCAAAATGCATACTTTCTCGAAGTATTTAGTGACAATTCTTTAAATCCATTAACAAAATCAGTCATTAAACCAAAATGAGTATCTTGTATATCTCGATTCTTTTCCCAATATGCTGCCGCAACTTTGCTTGTGAAAAAAGCAATTAGACTGTTTAATAAAATAATTGCAACCGAAACAAAAAACGTTAGACTGTTTTTTAAATAAATAAAACTCAAGCAAAATATTATAGTTACTAAGTTTGTGATAAATCCAATAATAACGGTTGGGATCTGTGCGATTGCTGCTGTATCGTTATTAAGACCTGAAAAGATACGATCTCTCCCTATTTTTTCAATTGATTGAAAAGAAGATGAAATGACTTTATCTATCATTAATATTCTTTTTTCATATGAATTTTCGTTTGTAATAAAAATCATTTTAGTCTGTAAAAGCTTCATAGTATATATAAAAAATATCAATGCAAAAATAAAATAAACAAACAATTCGTTTGAGAATTCTAAATTTCGATTAAATGTCTCATTTACTATAAAAATAGTTAATGCACTAATAATGCCATTAACCAAATTTAAAGGAATCAATCCAAAATATCCTTTTTCTTTTTCTTTTGGAAAATTGAACGTTAAAATAACATAAGTTAGAAAAACAATACTAGCAACATAACCTAGGATACAACCCAAACGTATAGTTGATGCCCCCCAGACATTAACAGCACTCCAAGGCAATCTATCCATTATAATGTTAGGTAGATAATATAGGCAAAACCCCATAATAATGATTACTACAAACCCGAATAAAAAGCCAACAATCTTATTATTATCTATTTTCTTTGTCTCGCGTTTTTTTAAGATAAGTTCAATTATAGTCTTTATTAATAAAAATAAATATACAAAAAATATAATAAATGATAAAATTATAACCCAACTGAATGTTATATCCAAGGTATTATAATTATCCCTAGAATAGACTATTTCCTTTCTTTCTTGTATGATATTGAGTATATTATCCCCTAAAAATGAAGCTGCATTAGAATCCATATTACTAAGGACGCATATACCAAATTTTTCATCAGGTTGCATTATTATTACTGATGAATAATTGGGATTTGCACCATTATGCCAAATGCTTTTATTATTAATCCTAACATGCCAACCACTTGCATAATAATAATCACCCTGTGAGGCTACTGACATATCACCTAAGTGCGATTTTTCGATAATCCTTTTAAATTGATCAGATACTTCAATTAACCCTAATTGAATACGCATCCAACGTTCCATTTGTGATGCACTTGAAATAATATAACCTGCTGGTGTATTCCCTCTATAAATAGGTGCTTTATATTCATTTGCCTGAAAAAAATTAATTTTATATCCTTTTGCCATAAAACCAGTTGATTCAGCCTCATTACGGAATAAATATGTTTCATCTAGGCCTATAGGTATAAGTATATTTTCCTTGATAAAATCTTCATATTTTTGTCCAGATACTAATTCAATAATATATCCCAAAATATCGTAATTAATAGTAGCATATTGAAAACGTTCACCGGGAAAGAAGTCAAGTTTTACTCCAAATAACGATTTTACAGTTTCTTCAAGCATTCTATCTGAATCGCCTTCTGAAATATTTCCTAAAGTTTTGGACGGTATTCCACTAGTTTGGTAGAGCACTTGATTAATTGTCAAATCAATATTACCATCAAATTTTCTACCTTCATGGTATCCTTTATAATATACATAAAATCCAGGGATATAATCAGAAACTTTATCATCTAATTTTAATTTACCTTGATCTTCCAACAAAAGAAAACCAAGAGCAGTAAACGCTTTTGTCATTGAGCCAATTTCAAATAATGTATTGTCATTTATATTTATATTGTTTTTAACATCAGAATAGCCATATGATAAATATTTCGTTTGTTCATTGCTTATGATAGCGATAGATAACCCAGGCACTTTCGATTGTTTTAAAACGTTGTTCACCATTTTATCTATTTTGTCCTGATCAATATGGTTTAAATCATATGTTTCCGCCATGCTTGATTCTGTATTTGATGGAATTGTGATAGATGCTGCATTAACTGATATAACGGAAAAAGACATAATCAAAACTAAAATCAATGCAATAATTGTTTTTTTCATAACTTATTTACCTTTTCACATATATATTTACATAAATTTTCAATTATAAATAGTCTCTCATTTATAATAATATTTTCATCAAGAAAAACATCAAATTTCTCATTAATATTATCAACTAATTGTTGAGCATCCCCTAACGGAATATTTAAAGTGGTTAAATCATTAATTTCGGAATTATGTAAAATTGAAGTGCCTACTAATTCATTTATCTTTTTAAACAACCATTCCTTGATTGCACTTTCATCTATTTTTATCTCTTTTGGCAAATATTCCACATTATTGATTTTCATTTGTTCCTCCACATAACTACATAATAATTTTAATGATGTAAATTTGTTGTAATCTAAAGCCTCATCTTCAAATTCAAATTGAAATTCACTCTCTAAATTTACTACCATTTTTATAAATGATATCGAATTCAATCCAAGTTTAGTTAAATCATCATTCTCATGCAAATATTGATTGACATTTTCCATATCACAATGAACCGAAAGAATTTCGATAATTTTATCTTTAATTTCCATATAATAAATTCTCCTTTATGTTTTTGATATTTATTATTTTTACTTTTGATGATTGAATTTTATCTTCAGAGCAAACAGACAATTTATATTCGTTATCTAATATTATCCGCGATAAGTACACGAGTGGCATACTTACAGGCATAATTTGTACAGTTTGGTTATTAATTACTATAGAGAAAGAATTCAAGGCAATAGACAATCCTTTTCCTCTGCATTTAATATAGCTCTCTTTTAATGTCCACAGGTCATAAAAAAATTCTACTTGTGATTTATCTTCTAGTTTCAATAAATTTTGTTTCTCTATTTCAGAAAAAAAACGTTCCGCTATACTAAGATCGATAGGTTTAATAACTTCAACATCAACACCTACTGCCTTTTTACTTATTGCACAAACAACCCATGCTCCAGAATGAGAAATATTAAAATAAAAATTGGGATAGCCATATAAAAAAGGCTTCCCAAATTCATTTTGATTAATAATTATTTTATTGTTAGGTACTTTAAGTATATTACAAGCCAAATATCGTACAATTAATTCTCCATATAGCGTTCTTTTTGCATCTTCAATAAAATGAAATCTCTTTATTCGCTCTCGTTTGCTTTTCGATACACATAAAAGAAGCTGATTATATGCCTCATCTTCAATAGGCTCATCAATTCTAATCACATAGATATCAACCATATTTATATAACCATATCAAATAATTCATAATTTCTTTTAATAAATTTTTGCTTCTCATCTTCATTCAATTCACGGTGAGACATCAATGCAATGTCATATATTTGTCGGCATAATGTTTGTACCGTATCCTTTTTATCTTCCTCATGTTTTGCATTCAAAATCTTGTCAATTAATAAATTAGAACGGTTTACAGTCATAATATATTCATCACCCATATTCATACCGAAAGATATACTGTTATAATTTCGGTACATTTCTTGATATCTTTTCGATTGTTCGGACAATGACAATAAAGCCGGAGTCTTTTCATCTTTCAAATATTCTACCTTAACTTCCAGTTTGTCGTTGCTAAGGGCTTCTTTGAAAATATCTGACAATACCTTTACTTCGTCTTCATCGACAACTTGCCCGCTGGTTAAATTATCAGGAAGTTCGGCAGTTACACAGATGAATTTTAAACCTTGCTCCTTCATCTCAAACTCCTGAGCAAAACGTGAATCAATGGGATGTGAAAATTCTACCACGCAAAACCCATTGGTTTTGAACATCTCTATGCTCGCGGCCTGCTGAGCTTTATTATCTGTATAATATATAACCTTTTCCTCTTTATCTTCAGACTTTTCTAAATACTCATTAACTGTTAAATAATCACTCTCTACAGTTTTGAAGAGAATAGCATCTTTCATGCGGTCGAAAAATTTACTGTCACGAATGCAGCCATATTTAATTAGGACATGAATATCATCCCAATATTTTATGTATTCATCTTTATTATCATTGAAAATAGAATGAAGCTTGTCCGATATTTTTCTTGCAATGAAATTGGCAATTTGATTTACTGACCCATCATTCTGTAAAAAGCTCCGTGAAACGTTAATTGGAATATCGGGACAGTCGATAACCCCCTTTAACACCATCAGAAACTCCGGTAAAATCTCTTTAATGTTATCAGCTACAAAAACCTGGTTATAATAGAGCTTTATTTCTCCGGTATCCATCAAGTTGATATCATCTCTAAGCTTCGGGAAATAGATGATTGCTTTTAACTGAAAAGGAGAATCTACATTCAAATGTATCCAGAAAAGAGGATCCTGATAATCGTGGAAAATATCCTTGTAAAATTGCTTGTATTCTTCGTCCGTACAATCCTTCGTTGCTTTTAACCAAATAGGTTTAGTTGTATTTATCGGCCTTATTTCTTCATCTTCTTTTTTTTCTTGGTTCTCATCTTTAAAAATAATCTCATAGGTTATGAATGAACAATATTTTCGGATGATTTCCTTTATCTTATACTCATCTAAAAATTCTTTGCTGTCTTCAGAAATATTCAGCGTCAATGTCATCCCACGTTCAGTTCTCGCGCCATCCCCAATCTGATAATTTGAACCACCATCACAAATCCATTTAACGGGTTTTGCGCCATCCTGATAAGATAAGGTATCTATCTCAACCGAATCAGAAACCATAAAAACCGAATAAAAACCAAGCCCAAAATGGCCGATGATCCCATCGCCATTGGTTTGCTCCTTATATTTATCAACAAAATCAATAGCTCCGGAAAAGGCTACCTGTGCTATATAATCTTTAACTTCCTGTTCAGTCATCCCAAGCCCATTGTCACTAATCGTCAATGTTCCCTTATCTTTGTTTAAAGAAACCAAAATTGAAAAATGATCGTTTTCTTTCTTTTTTGCTTCCCCAATCGCTGTTAGTCGTTCAAATTTAAATATGGCATCGCTAGAATTGGAAATCACTTCGCGCAAAAAGATGTCCTTATCGGAATAAAGCCATTTTTTAATAATTGGTAAAATGTTTTCTGTTTTAACTGATATTTTCCCTTTTTTCATAATTATTTGTGCTCCTTAATTAGCCGAAAATAGATTGAAACTTATAATCTTTCTAACGATAAATTGAGAAATCGCCTTTCTTAATACTTTCTATATACTGTACCAATATCTTATATTTTCCTCAATACTTCTAACCCAATCGCAACCCGTCTTAATCCGCCCATGATTTCTAAATCAATTAATGCCTCCATTTTGTGTCTGTTTATTTTCCGTATCATACTTTCTCTGCCCTCCAAAGGACCTTTTTCTATATAAATCCTATCTCCTTCGGCAAAGCCTACCGAAGTTTCAATACAGTGATTATCATTACATAAAAGCATCAGTAATGTACGTTCATCTTCACGGATAGCAATTTCATCTGAATCACCATACTTTAATATTTTTATAATATCTTTGGAAGTTCTGATAAGATGACTTGCATATTGTAAAAACTCAACGCTACACAATTCCGACTCAATAAACACATAGCCTGGAAACATAATTTTCATTTCCTTATGTACCTTGCCAGAGTTTCTAAATAATACTTCCAGCATAGGAGTAAAAGCTGTAAAAGTTGTAAAAGCTTCATTATGAAAATGTTGATTTAACCTATTCGTGATATGCTGCTCCCGACCGGTTAATGCAAAAAATATGTACCAATATGACATTGTAAATTCCCTTTCAAGCGTAAACAGGGTATAGCTTCGCCCTTTCGCCTGTCTTTCTCTAATAAAAGACACGTTACCAAATAGTCACTGTATGATCCTTACCGCCCGTTAACGCGACCCACCGACGATTAACTTCTGATAAGTGCTTAGGGGTTGTCCAAAATCAATGGTTATTTTACAAACGGCGTTCATGTCGTTAGGGCATAATTATCTTTATAATTATGTAGAAAGCAAGAACACATAGAAATAAAACTATGCTTACTTAAATATTCATAAAATTTCTGTTGAAGCTTGTATATCATATTCCTGCTCTCTTTCTGCAAATTTAATTATTATTATACAATAACTGTCATTATTCTACCAAATGGTGGATGTAATGTCAATAGGATTGTTAAAAATGTTCATTCATAATAGTAAAATAAGTTAATTTACGATTATATTCACTGATATAGTTCACTAATAATCTGATTGCCTTGTTATAAAAGTGATATACTCATTAATAAAATTAATTTGGTGATCTTTAATATTGCAAGGTAAAATAATCATCTTGTCATTAAAATAAGGCACAGGTATATCTATTACTCCCAGAAGATAATCCAGCGAAATATTAAAGCGCTTTGCTATCATTACTTTAGATTTATCAACAGGATCAATCTTATCACTTTCATAAGAGCTTATAGTGGATTTTTGCACCCCTAAAAGCTCTGCGAGCTCATCCTGTGTTACTCCCTTGTTTTTTCGTGTTTCTTTAAGTCTTTGACCAATCACAATAATCACCTCCGCTATTATTGTGATTGATCTAATTGATTTTATTCGCATCATATTATCATATCTGTAATGTTTATTATTTATAATCCTGATTTAACTGCATAACTTACTGTATAAGCCGTGCCTCCTGTACTCCTTATCAAATAACAAATGCAATATCCGCTGTGATCGACGAGATAGCGGTTTCGTATGTGCATACAGTTCCGTGTGTAATGCACGGATGTATATTTTACTTTATCGGCTTTGAGGATATTTTACCTTTAACTCTAATACGGACAAAGCCGCCAGCGTATCGAATCCCAAAGCTCCGCCTACGCCAAAATAAATAACACCTATATGTATCAGCTTTTCAATTTCATCTTCAAGCTTTTTTCAAGCGTGGGCTGCTGTCCAACCGGAATAATCCGGTGTCCGCTAAAGCAGCAGGTCTTTTCTTTTATACTTAACATAATAAAAATCTCTCTGATTCTTGTACATATTTTGCTTATCCTTTTTGCTCTCCAATCAAAATGTTTAATTATGATCAATGATTATTAATATTCATAGTGTTTATAATATTGATATTAATATTTATAGTATACCACAAGAAGAATTAGCGGAAAAATCCGGTCTGCATAATACATACATCGGGCAATTGGAGCGCGGTGAGAAAAACGCTACTCTGGAAAGTATTGAAAAAGTCGCCAGAGCATTAGAATTACCTTTGGAAATCCTTTTTGAAAATGTTGTCTTCGGCAGAGCAGAAAACAAAACAGCTAAAGAATGTTATGAATTAATAACGGCATTGTCAGAAAAAGAACAAAAAGCCATATTAGAATTAATCAAAAAAACGATAGACTATAAGAAAATATAAGCATCACAGCCGTCTGAATTTTCATTTTTCAGCCGGCTGTGTTCGTTATCTCACAAGCAGAGCATTCACTTTTAGAAAAAATAGAAGCAGAAAAATAGGCGAGGTTCAATGAGGCAAAAAAGAGCTTTTTTGAAATACCGAGATTCACCTCACTGCTAAATGATTCTAAAGCAAGAATATCGTTTTAAGTTGCAATTGGGTAACCTTATTTTTTTACAGTATTCTCTGTATAATAATTGTCTTTTTCTGCAGATAAATATTCTTAGAGTGGGAAGTTCACTTTGCGGGTTCATCATGACCCGCGCCAGAGACCAGCGAATGGGCAGACTGACCCCTTGGCGGGACATGGTATTTTTCGCTATTTCGGCGGTGTCAGCGTATAGAGCGTACTGCTGTTGCCGCCTTTTTTCCGATGCCGGCTTTCCTTTTGGATATAGCCCGCCTTTGATAAGTCCCCGAGAGCGCGTTTCACGGTGGACTCCGACAGCTTGAGTGCGTGTGCAATCGTCGGAATTGCCGGCCAACACTGCATGTCCTTATTCGCACGGTCGTACAGATACATATAGACCGCGACGGCTCTGTGAGAAAGCTCGCCATCGTATAAAAATGACAAGCGGCTCATTGCTGACCACCTGGCCCTTGTGTCCGAACAGGATTTCCGCTGGGTGGTTTATTCAACTCATACTGTTGACCGCCGCCGTTCGGGCTGTCTTCCGCAGAAGCTGCATCCTCATCCTCTTCTGAAAGTTCTTCGGGCTTCAACGCATGGTATTTTTTGAATATCTCATCCAGCAGTTCGGCCTTATCCGCATATTCCACCTTCCGGTTACCTTGCTCCGGAACGGTATACGGATCACCGAAGGAAATACCCCATTCAAAAAACAGCTTTAATTTTACCTTCATCGGATAGAAGCCTGTTTTCATCACGATGAACTGGCCTTTTGGCATGCTTTTGAGTTCATCGGGTGTCATCAGAGCACGTTCGATCATTTGCAGGGATTGACTCGGATCGTTTTTACCTCTGCTGACACTGCCGGACAGCACGGTCCGGCTGCCCATCGCTTTGGACAATAACTGTGCCGATTCGCTGTTAGGCGCAAAGCCACCGAAAACGGTGAGCTGCGTGTTGTCAACAATGATCTCCGCGCCCTCCTTGCCGTAATTCTTTTCAAGCTGCGCAAATGATTGGATAATTGGCACCATTGAAATTCGACGGGAACGGGATGCGGAGAACATCATTTCTGCCGATTCAATCTTTGGTAGGGTGCCAAACTCGTCACAGTAAAACATGACACGATTTTTCAGCTTGCCGCCCATTTCATCGGCCACGGCGAGGATTTCGCGGTAGAGCTGCTGGATGATAAGAGAAACCATAAAATATTTTGAGGAATCTTCCTCCGGCATGATGATAAAGACCGCCGACTTGGTTTTACAGAATTTCTCGACGTCGATCTCAGTATCAAAACAGAGAATCTGCTCCAATTCGCTGTCGAGAAAGGCGTTCAGACGGGACAGCGCCGTACTCATGACCGAGTTCATGCTCTGTTCGGCGGTATTCAGCGCAGCCCCCGCGAACCATTTAGCCTTATGATCAGGCGGGAGCTTTTCCATAAGCTGTTGAAACTGATTTCTGCCTTTTGTCCGGGATGGTGCCAGCAGCTCCTGAATGATTTTAAACACTGACACGATATGCCGCTCCTTCGGCTTGCAGAATTCCGCGACCAACAGGATAGTCGCCGTGAGCAGACCTTCTGCGGCGTCATAAAAGTAGGCGTTCTGGCCGAAGGACGCGGCTTCCATACCGGATAGGATAATGGTCTTTGCAATGATTTTAGCGTACTTTTCGGATTTTGCCTTATACATCAGCATATCGGGCTGTTGTTTATATAAATCAAAATATTTATTGACCAGATGCAGCAGATTGTTTCCGTTGGAGCGGGTGGGGTTGCGCAAATCGATGACCGATACATTATATCCGTAGATATTCTTAGCAATGGTTCCGTAATTTCGGACGACATCTCCCTTGGTATCTGTCGACAGGAAGCTCATTCCGCTGGCACAGGCAAATTCCAGGTTGGGGTATAACCAGAAAGCGGTCTTGCCGACGCCGGCCGCGCCGATCATCATGCAATGCACGTCACCGGTATCCACCAGCGCCGTCGGGGTTGTTACGACTTTCTGCTTCGGCAGCCGGATCAATGGCTTTATCGGAAAATCGCAGCCGACAATGATACCCTGATCTTTCGGCAGATTCTCGCCTTTGCGCCATTGTTCCGGCGTGAAAGGGATTTGTTTATAGGTTTTGACGATCTCATCCCGGCGCGCCCATCGCGCAGTTCCGTGCTGGCCGTCGCCGACCGTTTTCGCTTTGATATTGTTCAGATTATAGATATGGGCAAGCAGGGTGATAGCTCCCAGCACGGTAGCCATAATTCCCGCTGCCAATACCAGCATTCCGATTTGGCTCATGAATTCATCTCCTTAATACATTGTCATAGAATTGGTCGGTGCTTGCTCCTGAGATAATACGGCATAGGCGTTTAGGCGCAGGCAGTCCAGCCCGACTTCGAGCGTCCGCATGATCTGATTTTCAAGCTCGGATTTGGTATAAATCTTGTCTTCGGAAAAATCCCGTATGACGCTTTGCAGGTGATACCCGATATCACAGAGGTGGTTTTTGTAACCGCCGTTATCTCTGTGCGGTCGGTATTGTTCAAACATCCTTTCCGCATACCAACCGTCCGGCATATATACGCCTAACTGCTTATGGCGGAATGGGCAAAAAAGAAGAGCCACCTTTGCCATTTCAAAGGTCTGCTCTTTGATTGCTTCAATATTGTTTTTGCCGGTTCGTTTCAATTTTTCGTATTGCTCAACCAACGTATCGAACGGATATCGGGGACAGCGTTCGTGCTTACATTCTTCAGGAAGGGACAGGCACAAATCCCGTATATACTCCATCGCCGGATGCTCCGTGCCGGGGATCGGTTCGACGCCGTTCTTTTCTTTGAGGCTTTCATTCCAGTCTTTATACTCCGGTTGAATCATTTTGACGTTATAATCGGGACCCAGTTCCCGGATACGTTCGGCCAGTCGATAACAGCCTTCGATACCCGCCTTGTCGTGGTCGAGGCAGAGCAACACCGATTTCAGATGTGGATTCTGTTTCAGTTGATATATCGCGGCATGCTCAGCCGTACAGCAGAGCGCGACATAACTGTGCCGCTGCCAGTTCTCCGGATACATGGATAGAAACGAAAGCAAATCCACCGGTGCCTCGAACACATAAAGGCGGTCTGAGGTTCCGATGTGATGGAAGCTGTATTCGGGTAGGCTTCCGTCGACATTGCCTTTGTATCCGCTGTCAAACACGGTTCCGCGCTTGTGCGCGTGCCGCGGAACGCCGTTTTCGTCGCAGCCTACGAATACCGCGTTATGATATTCCGCGTCTTCATAGAGCAGCTTGTTGTGCGTAAAGCAATTAATGATATCGCGGTCAATAAACCGTTGATTGAGTAGATAGGCATATAACCGGCGCATATCGGTATTCGCCGGTGGTAGTATAAAAGGTTTTTTCTCTTTCTTTTTATTTTCCGACTGTACGACCGTACCACAGTTTCCATTAAGGAGCATCTGAACAGCCCGCGGATAGTCGGCATCAAAAAAGCATTTGACAAAATCGACAGCGCCGCCGCCCACGCGGTCATAGTGGTGATACCATTCGTTACCGCGGATGGTAATCTTGGCGTCCCCGTATTTCCATTCCCATTCGGAACCGCTTCGTTTCAGCTTTTCGCCGCGTCGGCTGAGAAACTCATATAGATCGATACGGTTTGCCTGTTCCTTCTGCTCGTCGGTAAAATAGATATATGACGACATAACAATTTCCTCCTATTCTTGGCGTATACCGTGCGCAGCTTTCTTTGCATCGATCTGACTGCGCAGCTTTTTATCGACAAGACCGATCTTACCCTTGCGTTCATCATCCAGCCTGTTCTGAAATATTCTGCCGAGTTGAATCAGAAGCCGGAGGGAACCCAAAGCATACGACCAATTTCTGTTGTTTCTGATGTTTTGAAGCAGAAGTGCCGCATACGGATTGCCGTGCCCGACCGCCGCCGTCAGCAGGGCAATGGCTTTTTCGAAATACCTTTCGACGTCCCTGCCGTACAGATACAGCTTGCCGAGTGCGTATTCAGCGTACATATTTCCTTGCTCCGCTGATTTTGAAAGCCAATAAATTGCTTGGACTGAATCCTTCGGAACATCCTCACCGGCAAGGTACAGTTTTCCCAAGAGATATTGAGCAAACTGATTTCTTTTTAAGGCTGCCTTTGTGAGATAATCCATCGCTTTCGGGATATCCTTCGAAACCTGTTCGCCGCCGAACAGCAGCTTGCCGAGAACATATTCGGCAGCTTCAAAGCCCTTATCGGCGGATACAGTGAGCAGCTCCAGCGCTTTTCCAATGTCCTTTGGAATATCCTTTCCGTCGAGATATGCTTTGCCTAATGTGTAAGTAGCATAACGGTTTCCCTGATCAGCAGATTTTGTCAGCAAATCAACTGCCTTTTCAATATCCTGCATTACATCCGAGCCGGAAAGATAGGTTTTACCCAGCAGATACTGCGCATATTGATTGTTTTGCTTCTCAGCGGCTTCCAGCCACCGGAAAGCGTACATCACATCCTTGGGAGCATGTTCGCTGCGCAGATACATTTTCCCGATCCGATACTGCGCTACGGTGTATCCTTTTTGTGCCGACTCAATCAGCCACTCTACCGCCGTGCCGGGATCATAGCGTTCCGACTCCCGGTCCAACAGGAGCTTTGCCAAGCCGTACTGAGCGTACCGGTTTCCTTTTTCAGCCTGTGAAAGTAAACGGAAATATTCAGGATCGGGTGCTGGCGTTTCCTGTTCTGAAAATCCTGTTTCGGATTGAAGCGGAAGCGATTCCGCATTTTCCACTTCTGTATAAGATGGTTCAGCTGAGGGGATATCATTGTTGATTTGTTCATCCTCGAAAGTAAACTGTTCATCGGAAAGTGCAAGCGCCTCCTGTATGATGCTGTTTTTAATGCTCTTGAACTCCTTGTTTTGGGAGAGCGGAAGCTTATCAGGCATGGTATCGGTATAATTGCGGATCACATTAAAATACTGCTCATACCAAAGGTCGTAAAGCCTGCGGATGTTTTCATCCTTTTCCAGCTCATCAACGATGCCGTCTACGATGGATTTAACTTCGGGTTTTAAATATCCGTATACTTTTTTGCTGTTTGTCTTTTGCAGCCGGTCGTTCAACCTATAAAGCATTTCTCCAATAACAGGATTAATGCTTTCACCGCTGTTGATTCTGCGAATAATATCCGCGATGATTTCAGCGCCTTGTTTGCGAAGAGTATCTCGGTAACCGGTCTGCTTCTGATAAATGCTGATGTTGTCCTGACGGAAGATTTCCTTTGCCAGCTCCGATTTGATGGTACGGATACCCTGCTCCGTCAGATACGGCTCCTTTGGATCAGAAGAAAAAGCCATCATGTGGATATGCGGATGATGGCTTTCATTGTGGAATGCCGCATACCACCGGAAATTCCCCGGCTTGATTTTCATCTGCTGTGCGATCATGTTGCGCTGTGATCGGAGAAGCGTCTGCCACTGATCCACCGTATCGTAACCCAGCCGCCGGGCGTCCTCGCGCCGGAGGCTGATGATATGCGTCCATACATTTCCCGTGTGCTCTGATACTTCCTTTACCGCCTGCGCGAGAACGACCGGGACGCCGTCATCTGTAAAGAGTCCGTGTTCGGCGATTTTTTCAGCCCTTGGACGGGTAGCGATGTACGATACATAATTCTGACGGTTTCCGAACAGCTCTCCGTGCGTTTCCGCAATACGTAGAATAAATTCGTCTGCGTTTTCACGGGTAATATTCCGGCAGTAATCCTCAAACTCATAAAGCTCCCGGCTGTCAGGATAAGCGGCAAGCAGTTCAGCGATGACTTTTTGCTGATTGGCTGTCGCTTCTAAAAACTTTTTACTGTCGTCCGGCATCTCCACACCGTCGCGTTTTGCGATATACTTCGTGTAATTGGCAAGGTGCTTCACGGCGTTCGGTTTTAGATAGGGACTTTTCAGAATGATTTTCGCCATACCGTACCTCCGTGTTTATTCTTTTTGAAACCTGACCGCGTCATCAAAGCTGTACCGTCCTCCGAGCCGGGACACTTCCTCTACACATAATTTTCTGAGTTCACCGAGCCCTGCGACGTCGACATTGTTTGTCGCCGCAATGATATTCATCATCATGGCCAGTTCGACGCCTTGCTTGAACAAAACTCGCGCCAGACGATTTTCGGTGTCCTTGATTTTAGCACCGATTACCGATTCCAGTACGGGCGTTAAAAGATCACTGCTGTTTTGCGTATTCAAGTGTGCCAGATAAAAGCGAATCGCCTGATTGATAAATTCGTTTCTGGTTTTACAGTTTGCCTGTTCAAGACTTAGAGCGATTTCTTCCAGCAGCTTTTTTTCGGTATAAAGTCCGGTGAAGGTTTTTGTATCCATGATCCACCTCCGATACTATAATAGATTGTTCTGACAGCTCAAAGATCCTGTTTATGGCTTTAAACGGCTGTTCCCAGATTTATTTTGACAAGAATTCAGCCGTATCCGTATAATCTTGTTATATTTTAAAAAGCCGAACGGCATTGCCGGTCGGTGTAAACCGAGGTTGTCGGGCGTAAGCCTGACAACCTCTTTATCCTGCTTCATTTTCGACCCTGCACAACAGCCTTACAACTGGGGCAAAATGCCCTGATCTTCCTCCGGTTCTATCAGTATTTCCGTTATGGGAAACACGTCATAATTGCAGTTATCACCGAAAGCGTCCATGATCTCCTGTTGCTTTTCAGCGGTCAGGTCTTTCCAGAAAATCTGTATTTTATCCATTCGGTTACCTTCCTTCAAAAATGCCCGACACGGCTTTTTACAACCGGTCGGGTGTTTGCCTTGCCCTGCCTTATGAGTCCTCACAAACCGGCTTACTTGGGCGGACACGGCGCATTACTTTTATTCTGTACCGCTGTTACATTTTTCGTAACGGCAGTATCATCCTCGCCATATCGCTCCGTAATGAAGTCACGGACATTGACCGGGACATATTTTTCATACAGCCTGTCGAGCTGTGAGAGCAGTTCCGTATCGAGGTCGACGTCCTTTTTTGTCATATACATTCTGATTGCAGAGAGCTTTTCCTCATCAAAAGAGAGGTTTATTGCTGCTTTTTTCATAAGATTCCTCCATTCTAAATCATATTTTGAGTGAGATCTTCGTCCTCATCATCTTGGAAGTCATCCGTATCCGGCTCATATAAAGCAAACAAACTCATCTGAGGGTCGAGTTCACGGTCAGAAAACATCTTCCTGATCTCCATTTCACATCGTGCAAAGCTGTCCAGATACCGGTTTGCATCCTCGTGCCGTCGCATCGTAATCAGATCGTCAGCGGCTATAGCATCTTCCAAACCGGAGACATAACCGAGAACATTTCCCACGGGAAAGCGTTTCAATTCCTTCACGGTCAACTCACCAGTATACTTTTTACAATAGAGATAATGCGGATTGCACTGATATATTTTCAGAGATTTTTGAACATTTGAGCGTATCTCATCTGCACGAGCCATATAATTTTGGTCGACTTCGGGCGGAGTGCTTTCTTCGAGTTGCCGTTTGGCGTAGATGATATGGTAATTTGTGTTAATGATGTTTTTGTAT
>ENA-UOOM01000126-UOOM01000126.1-fermentation-metagenome-genome-assembly--contig:-NODE-126-length-95979-cov-9.053094_pt1 | contig 95979 bp, 92 predicted proteins | sample MGYA00245781_ERZ724031 | MGnify/ENA primary metagenome ERZ724031 (study PRJEB28704, sample SAMN03018317) | fermentation metagenome | biome: anthropogenic terrestrial biome; feature: soil; material...
GAACAGGACCGACCGGTCAGCGGCCATGTACAGGCGGCGGGTCTCAGTCCTGCCGTCATCGAGAACGACATCGGCGGGGAAGGTCTGGGATATCTTGGCCTTAACCTGTTCTACTGAATAAGTATCATTTTCCAATTTTCCCACCTCAGTCTTCCATGAACAGCCCGACCCTGGAGTTCTTCATCTTCAGCTGCAGTTTCATGAAGCCGTCGATCATCGCCTCCGGCCTGGGAGGGCATCCGGGAATGTAAACGTCTACTGGAATGAATGTGTCGAGACCCTGTACCACGTTGTATGAATCGTACCAGGGGCCGCCGGAAATGGCGCATTCTCCCATGGCCACGACCCACTTGGGATCGGGCATCTCTTCGTACAGCCGGCGCAGGGACGGCCGCAGCTTCTTGGAGATCCATCCGTTCACGAGGAGCACATCGCACTGGCGAGGGGAGGAACGGAAAACCATTCCCAGCCTCTCGTTGTCGAAACGGGGGCCGGAGCAGGCCGCCATCTCCAGGGCGCAACAGGCGATCCCGAAGTGCAACGGGTAGATCGAGTTCCTTACGCCATAGTTGAAGAACGGGCCGGCGACCGTGTCGACGGCCTTCTTGACGCCAGTGGCTTTAGTAAGCTCACGAACGACGCCCTTCGACCAGGTCATGAACTCCTGGGCGCTCATGGCGATCGCGTGAGGCTGTAGACTTAGATCCATATCTTATCCTCCTTCCTCAATGCGTAGAAGGCTCCGACCAGCATCATGCTGAAGAATGCAAGCATGATGAGCTTTGAATCCCCCGAGAGGAGATCAAAATTGAGGGCCCAGATCAATAAAAACACGGTAATGACGTCAAAAACCACGAAGATGATGGCGTACATATAGAACTGGAAATGGAATTGGACCTGCGCCTCTCCGATCGGTACCTCGCCGCACTCGTAGGTATCCCCCTTCAACGCCGTTTTTCTGGTAGGCCTGAAAAAATCATTTAGCCAGAACGCGATGACGGGGATCGCTAGTGCAATCACGATGTAGATTGCTATTGGCAAGTAAGTGTCCAAGAGCATTGCTGGGAGAATAGTAGCCCTCTATAAATACGTTATCTCAATAATTGATATCTGGCTCGTCTGGCTATAGGGAACAAAACCGGCGTTTTATCAATGTAAATAAACGACGGCCCGGCGGTCTGTGTAGGGCGCTTTTATTGAAGAACCGAGCACAGGGCCGCTGAAATAGAGGATAATGTTCAAATGTGCCGAGATGAGCGTCAAATGCCATTGCAACCGGATGTTGCATCGGGGTGATGCATCATGAAGATCGCTGTGTTCACTGAGGACCTGTTCGAAGATGTGGAATTCTGGTATCCATTCTACCGCTTGAAGGAGGCAGGACACCGGCCGGTGGTGGTCGGATCGGGCAAGAAGGACGGCCACTCAGGAAAGCATGGGACCACCAACAAGGTCGATATGCCTATTCGGGAAGCTCGCGCCGACGCTTTTGACGGAGTGCTCATTCCGGGAGGATATGCGCCCGACCGCATGAGGCTCCATCCGGAGTTCTCGCAGCTCGTCAAGGAGGTCCATGCCAAGGGAAGGATGGTGGCATCCCTCTGCCATGGCCCTTGGATATTGGCATCGGCCGGCATACTTGAAGGAAAGCGGATCACCTGCTGGCCCTCTCTGAAGGACGATATGGTCAACGCAGGAGCCCGCTATGTGAACGAGGAGGTGGTGGTGGACGGCAACATCATCACCTCGAGATGTCCCGACGACCTCCCCGCATTCATGCGAGAGGTGACAAAACACCTAGAAGGGCGGTAGGTCCAAGGGAAGGCGTTGGCCGGCAGCGACAGGATAACTGATTTATCAGCGCGTGCATTATGCCGTCGGTCAGCGATTATCGCGTTCCATAGGTGATATGATGGTCAAGAAGTTCGGTTTCATTGGCGCGGGCAACATGGCAGAGGCTTTGATGAAGGGCATTCTCAACTCGGGCGAAGCGAGCCCCTCCGAGATCATCGCCAGCGAGGTAGTGCCGGCACGCCGCGAGTACGTGACCAAGGCCCTGGAGATATCGGTGGTGCCGGACAATGCCGTGGTGGCCAGGGAGGCCAACGTCATCATCCTGGCCGTCAAGCCGAACATCGTGGCCGCGGTGCTCGACGAGCTCAAGTCCATGCTCACGTCCGATCACCTGGTCATCTCCATAGCGGCCGGGGTCAAGATATCGTTCATAGAATCCCACCTCAACTGGGGGGTGAGGGTGGTGCGCGTGATGCCCAACCAGCCTTGTCTGGTGGGCGCATCCGCCTCCGGCTTCGCATTGGGCAAGTCGGCGCGCAAGGAGGACCAGGAGCTTGTGCAGAGGCTCCTCGACTCGGTTGGCGTCGCATTCCCCTTGGAGGAGAAGCTGCTGGACGCGGTCACCGGCCTGAGCGGGAGCGGCCCCGCCTACGTGTACATGATGATAGAGGCCCTTGCCGACGGCGGGGTGCTGTGCGGCCTGCCGCGCGACGTGGCCACCAAACTGGCCGCCCAGACGGTGTTCGGCTCGGCCAAGACGGTGCTGGACACCAAGATGCACCCGGCGCCGCTGAAGGACATGGTGGCGTCCCCGGCCGGCACCACCATCGAAGGAATGAAAGTACTGGAGGATGGGTGCCTGCGCGGCACCGTCATCCGGGCGGTGGAAGCCGCCGCCAAGAAGTCGGCCGAGCTGGGGAAGAGCTGATCAGGCCCGCTTTCGGCGGGATCCCTTCAGCATGCCCAGCGCGGCGCGGGGGACGGACCTCAGGATGGTGGGGGCGTCCCACACCAGGTCCCTTTTCTGACAGATGGTGGATTCCATCAGCTCCTCGCCCCGGCGCTTTAGCTGTACTAGCACTTCCTTTCTCTCGCTTTCGGGCAGCGTCATGGCTGCGTCGACCTCTACCAGGAGCCGGCGTGCCTCCTTGGACCGCTGGGACCTGAGCAGATGCTCCTCGTCGGTCATCAGCCCCACGTCCCTCTTGACATCGCTCAGCCGGTCGGCGGCGTCATAGGAGGTCTCGGCGATCACATCGCGGCTCATCCACTTCGTCTCGTAGGAGAGCACGTCCTTCCAGTTGGGGGACGGGAGGCGAGCGCGGTGCTCCTCCAAGGTTCGTGCGAACAGGCGGTATCCGAACTTCTCGGGGTTCTCAAAGGCTATGCTACCGGGATCAAGGAACGGCGCCAGGGGGGACGTGTACACTGCCAGGCGCGGATCGTTGCCGTTCTGCTGGTACAGCCGACGGGTGTAATCGGCAGAACCCAGCGCCGATTCCCTGGTCTGCTCCGGCAGGCCTATCATGAAGAACATGTCGAAGCGCTGGCATCCGTTCTGCAGCGCAGAGGTGATGCTGCTCTCCAGCCCAGCGTTGTCGAACCTCCTGCCCAGCGCATGCCGCACCTTCTCGTCATGAGAATCCGGAGAGAACTGGATGGAGTATTGGGAGAACGTCCGGTCCGCCTCCCGGAAATACGATTCGGGAGCCGGGGTGAACAGTTCCAGCACCACGTGGCTGTCCAGATCCAGGCGGCGGCATTCCTTGAAGAACCTCTCGGCATAGTCGCCGCCGTACTGGCGGATGTCGCCGACCACGAACACCGGGGCCTTGATGTAGCTCTCCACGTTGGCGATGTCCTGGGCCGCCTTCTCCGGACTGCGGAATGCGGCCTTGGTGCGGCCGGTCACCCGGCGCATCGCTCCGCAGCTGCCGCCGCACACCGCGCAGGACAGCGAGCAGCCGCGAACCGTGAACACCGATGTGATCGGGAACCGGTCCCAGTCCTTGAACGGCTTGGCCCCCTCAAGGTCGCGATGCCGGATGACGGAGCGCACGATCCATCCGTAGTCTATGTCCAGATGGTCCATGGTGTCCGGGACGTAACTGAGGTCGTTGACGTGCACGCCCGTGCCGTCCTTCCATGTCAGGTTCGGAATGCCCGATAGCCCGGTACCCTTGTCCAGGGCGTCCATCAGATGCAGCAGCGGCATCTCAGTGGAGTCGCCGCGGAGCACCAGGTCCACCTGCGGGCACCTTATGAGCTCCTCGTGGAAGTAGGACGATGAGAAACCGCCGAACAATATCTTGGAACCAGGATGCAGGCGGCGAATGATCTCGGCGACCGCCAGCGAGCCGTGGGCGTGAGGCAGCCAGTGAAGATCGATGCCGAACACCGCGGAGTCCAGGCGGCCCAGGAACTTCTCCACGTCCAGATTCTTGTCGTTGAGCATCATGGATGCCAGGTTGATTATCCTGACGCGGTAGCCGGCCTTGTGCAGCTGCACCGCCATGGTGGTGAACCCGAAGGGGTACATCTCGAAGACGGGCGTGGACGGCACCAGGTCGCTTACAGGGCCGTAGAACATTGACTCCTTGCGAAAATCATAGACGCTCGGAGCATGGATGAGTATGAGATCTTCCTTGGGCATGAGGTTACCTCGAGGCAGCCTCTCAACGGGGATGTTTCACAAAAACCTTGTCATTTGCCGAACCGACGCTTCCGAAGCTGGTAGGAGCGGATGGCGCGCAGGAGGTCGATCTTCCTGAATCCCGGCCAGTACACGTCGGTGAAGTACAGCTCGGAGTATGCCAGCTGCCACAGCAGGAAATTGGAGATGCGCTCCTCCCCCGACGTCCGGAGTATGAGGTCGGGATCGGGCAGGTCGGCGGTGTACAGGAAGTTGGAGAATGTACGCTCATCTATATCTTCCACCTCCAGAGCACCGTCCTTCACCTGCTGGGCGATCTGCTTGATCGCCTGGAGGATCTCCTGGCGGGACCCGTAGGCAGTGGCGAGATTGTAGTGGAAGTTGCTGTATTCGGCGGTGCTGCTCTCAGCGACCTCGATAGCCTTCAAGACGTTGTCCGGCAGGAGGTCCCTCTGCCCCAGCACCCTGACCCTGATGCCGTTGCGATGGACCCGTTCATCCTTCGCCAGGCGATAGAAGTTCTCTTCGAACATCTGCATGAGGGAATCGACCTCGCTCTCGTCGCGATTGAAGTTCTCGGTGCTGAACGCGTACACCGTGAGCACCTTTACACCGAGCTCCATGCACCAGTCCAGCACCTCCTCCAGCTTGTCCTTGCCCTTGATGTGCCCCTCGGCGGGGGTGAGCCCGAACTCCTTGGCGAAGCGGCGGTTCCCGTCCATGATGACCGCGACGTGATGCGGCACCTCATTTTCCTTGACCTCTTTCAGGAGGCGCTTCTCGTAGGTCTGATAGGCCGTGCTGGCAATCACCCGCGAGATCTCGCTTTTGATGGCGGTCGCTTCCTTGAGAGGCTCCATGCGTGTCACGGTCCGTCGAAGTCGCCGGGCAGACCGGCAGCGGCTATGCCCATATCGAAGCAACCGATGCCGGCGACCGCTCCGATGGTCCCACGTTTCCCGGTGACCTCGATCAGACGGATGCCGCTGGCCTCCGCAGCCCTGACGGCGTCCTCCACCTTCAAGATCTCCCGCTTGGCCCGGCGTCCGTACTCCCTCGCGGCCTCAGGGACCACCAGGCCCTGGTACACGGCGATGGTGGTGTTCTCCGATACGGTGTTCTCCCTGACGAATTTGACGACGTAGTCGTTCAGGGCGTCGAGGTCCTTCGGCTGCACGGCGAACGACGCTCCGACCGCCACACAGTTGGTCGTCTTCTCGGGAACCTCCGGATTGAGCTGCACGATCTTGTGCTCCAGATAGTGGCCGACCGGGACCGACTGCGCCAGCTTGAGCATGAGGACCCACGAGGCGCCCTTCTCCCTGGTGTCGGTGTCATCGACGGCGTATATGACCCTGACCATCTTGGGGGTGACGATCGACACCTCTATGCGGTGCGCTCCCCCGACATTGACATCGTCCGGGTATACTGCCTCGATGGTCCCCGGCCCTTGGGGCATGCATGCCCCGATTCCCACGCTGGCGCCGGCCAGGCCGACCCAGGTGGTGCGGACACGGTCGCCCTCCACCTTCACCGCCTTCAGCCCCTGCCCGCCCACGTCCTTGGAGGCGGGCCCGAACCGGACCTCCCGCTCGCCGATGATGGCGTCCATGATCAGGGTGGTGCCCTCCACCCTGACACCGGTGGTGACCCCTCCGGCCCGGCGACGGTTCGCGGCATCCCATTCCACCGGCCCCTTGGCGGAGCACTCCTCGATTATCATGGCCTTGCCGTTCGCCTCGTCCACCAGCGTGAACACACCCCGGCAGAACATCCTGCCGTATTTCCGGGTTACCTCGTCCGGTCTGAGAATCTGACTCATCTGGTTCACTCCAAAAATTGAGCGCCCTTCAATAAGGGTGCCCGTAGATATGACTTTCCTTCATATGATATTGATGCGCGCATCTGGCTCTGCGCACCGGCCGTCATCGCCGGCCTCCCTGACCATCCGACGGAGGGGCGCTGGCGGCATGGGCGCGCAGGTCCAGGGCGGTCTGCGTCCAGCTCGGCGTTCTGGCCTCCGTCTCGACCTCGTCCCGGCTGGCCGGCGACACGATGACCGTGCGCGACGGCAGGTCGCTGAGGTCAAGCATCCAGCTCTCCCCGTCCGGGTGTCTGTAGATCATGTATCGGCCCTTGATCCCCAGGACCGTTCCGGCATGACGGCCGGCGACCTCTGCCACCACGGGAGGGGCGTGAGGATGCGCGTGCATCGGGTATCCGTCCAGGTGCACCACCTCCTCTTCCATGACCTCATGCCATGACGCTATGCGAAGGCGATGGGTGGCGAGGGAGTTCTCGATCACATCCCGGGAAGGGGGATGGGTCCACTGGGCGGCGATCCTGCCGGCCCTTATCTCCTGGGGCAGCCTGAGTCGCTTGGAGACCTCCTTCTCTAGGTGCCTGGCCTCCTGACGGTCGCGGCACATGAGCACCGGAACGATGGCATCCGCCCCCTGTTCTATGCCTCTCCTCAGAAGCCTGGTGGCCGAGGTCATGCCAACCTTGACCAGCGTCCCGTAGGCGGCCAGGTAGACGACATGCCGGCGGCCGCAGAAGTCGCCGTGAACGCACCCGTCGCCGGTGCATTGCGGCTCGAACACACACTTCCGCACGTCGGCCCAGTCGCCCATGCAGCTCCTGCACTGGACGAACCGCCCGACCGGTCTGCGGGCCGGGCAGGGGCGGTAGCCGCGGTCGAAGCTGCCGATGCATTCCCGCTCCGATGACACCGTCATGTCGAGCACGTCGAGCGGCAGCATAACCACCGTACCGGACCCGGCATCGTACGCCTCCAGGCGGGGAACGAATCCATCCCACGAGAAGTCCAGGACGTGGAACGATGCATCCTCGGTCCGTTCGGCGGCGCTCAGAGCGAACACGCTCATCATTACGGGAGAGGGCTATTTAGCCTATCGCCGAAAAACTCACTCCGACTCTGGCTCGTCGTCCAGGGTCTCCTGCTCCTCCGCCCTGCTGAGGAACTCCGCGGGGACCTCGCCGATCAGGTAGACCGTGCGGGCGGCCCTCTGTATCTCCAGGCCGCTGTCCATGGCCGCCTTGGCGTCGATGTCCAGAATGACCGGCATGTCGGTCCTGACCCTCCCCGCCCTGAAGGCATCAGCGTAGGTCTTGGAGAGATGGACCAGCTTGCGGTCCGACGGCTTGAGCCCCGTCTCCAGCACGATGTCCGCCTCCTCCTCGGTGGTCGGGTAGAACAGATGATCAGGAATGTTATCGGTCGGCAGGCGAAGGTCCAGCTCTATGGTGTGACCATACGTCGCCCTGATGAGGTCGGTGCTGCTCTGGTACCTCCCCTTGGGGTCGGTCTCGATGAGAGCGATGATGTGATGAGGCCTCAGCCAGTGGTACCGCGGGTTGTACTTCTTGATGGCGAATATGAACTCCCGCATGGGAACGAATCCCTGCTCGTCCATATGCAGTCCGAACTTCTCGGGGAAGTGACGTAGCGCCCCGGCCATGGTCCGGCCTATCCTTTCAAGCTCCTGATCGCTCATCAGGAACTTGCCGGGCTCACCACATACTGGGCAGACGTCCCCTCTGAAATAACCATGAGCAGTACACTCGCGCAGCATTCGGCAGGGATTATGGGACGCTGTGCTTAAATGTTTTCATGTTCAGTACCCCTTCGCACCGGGACCGGACACGTCCGTCAGGTGACGGTGATGGTGCCGTTCATCCCGGGGTGGTGAACGCAGTGGTACGAATACGTCCCCGGCTGATCGAATGTCACCTGGTAGGTGTCGCCATTGTTGAGGTTGCCGCTGCTGGTGAAGTTACCATCGGTGCTGGTTACATCGTGTGTGACGGAGTCGAGGTTCTTCCAGGTCACGGTCGTTCCGGCCGGGACGGTCAGCTCGGCTGGCTGGTATGCGATCCCTTGCATGGCCACATCGTAACCGCCTCCGCCGCCCCCTCCGCTTCCGTTGTTCCCGTTCTGCCCCAGACAGCCCAGCGAGAACGCCGCCGCCAGCAGGACCACGGCGACAGCGCCCAGCAACTTGCCGTTCATGGAGGTGACTTGGGCGGGAGGACGTATATTATAATTCAGTAGCCGGGCCGATGCTCGACAGGTCGGTCAGGCCGACCGGGAGGCCGACAGGACGGTGTTCTTCATCAGCATGATGATCGTCATCGGCCCCACGCCGCCCGGCACTGGCGTTATGGCCGATGCCTTCTCCTTCACCGCCTCGAAGTCCACGTCCCCTGCCCAGCGGTAGCCCCTCTTGGCCGACGGATCCTCGATCCGGTTGGACCCAACGTCGATGACCACCGCTCCCTCCTTCACCATGTCTGCCTTGATGAGTTCCGGGGAGCCTATCGCCGCTATGAGGATGTCGCCCATCCTCGTGACCGAGGCGAGGTCGCGGGTGCGGGAATGGGCGAGCGTGACGGTGGCATTGGCACCCTTCTTCTTCTGGACCAGGATCGCTGCCACCGGCTTCCCGACGATATTGCTCCTGCCGACGACCACCACGTGCTTGCCCTCAGGATCGTTGCCGGAGCGCACCAGCATCTCCTGGATGCCATGAGGGGTGCATGGCAGGAAGCCGGGCTCGCCGATGAGCATCTTGCCCACGTTGATCGGATGAAAGCCGTCCACGTCCTTGTCTGGATCGATGCGAAGGATCACCTTGTTCTCATCGATGTGCTTCGGCAGCGGCAGCTGGACGAGTATGCCGTGGATGCATGGGTCCGCATTGAGGGAATCGATCAGGGCCAGTAGTTCGTCCTCGGACGTCGAGGCGGGCTTTATGATGGTCTGCGAGAACAGACCCAGCTCCTCGCAGGCCTTGCCCTTCATCCTGACATATGATTGCGAGGCGGGGTCCTCACCCACCAGCACCACGGCCAGGCCGGGCGTGACGCCTCTTTCCTTCAGCGCGGCGATCTCGGTCCTCAGCTCCGCCCTTATCTGCTCGGCGATCTCGGTCCCACTGATTATCTTGGCGGTCATGACGCCTCAAGGTTAACCCGTCTCCCATAATCAACATTGCGAACCCGGTCGCTCCATCATTATTAACCGGGCACGCCATTTCTGGATGGGACCTATGAAAGCCGACATAGACATCGCCCAGGACGCTTCTGTACAGCCGATAGAACGGATCGCCGCCTCGCTGGGGCTGGAACGGGACGACCTGCACTTCTACGGCCGCCATATCGCCAAGGTCCCCCTTGACGTCTTGGCGCGGCTCGATGAGCGGCCGGACGGCAAGCTGGTCCTCGTTACCGCCATAACGGCCACCAAGGCCGGCGAGGGCAAGACCGTCACCTCCATCGGGCTGATGCAAGCATTGGGCAAGCTGGGCGTCAAGGTCATGGGCGCCCTGAGGGAGCCGTCCATGGGTCCGGTGTTCGGCATCAAGGGCGGTGCGACCGGAGGTGGTCGGTCCCAGGTCTATCCGATGTGGGACATCGACCTGCATTTCACCGGGGACATACATGCGGTGTCGTCGGCGCACAATCTGCTATCGGCCATGGTGGAGAACCACATCGCCAAGGGGAACGAGCTGAACATCGACCCAACCAGGGTGGTGTGGCGCAAGGCCGTCGACACCAACAGCAGGGAGCTGCGCAGGATCGTGGTCGGCCTGGGAGGCCGCGCCGAGGGAGGAGTGCCGCACGAGAGCGGTTTCATGATCACGGCCGCCTCGGAGATCAGCGCCATACTGGCGCTGGCATCCTCGATCGCCGACCTCCGGGACAGGCTGGGGGACATCGTGGTAGCGTACAACATGAACGGGGAGCCGGTCCGGGCCGGCCAACTGAGGTGCGTAGGCGCCATGGTGCTGCTGCTGAAGGACGCCATCAAGCCGAACCTGGTGCAGACGCTGGAAGGCCAACCGGTGTTCGTTCACGGGTTCCCGTTCGCCAACGTGGCGCACGGCAGCAACTCGCTCATCGCAACGAGATACGCGCTCAAGCTCGCCGACGTGGTCGTGACCGAGGGCGGCTTCGCGACCGACCTGGGGGCGGAAAAGTTCTTCGACATAGTGTGCCGCCAGGGAGGGTTCGGACCGGACTGCGCGGTCATCGTGGCGTCGATACGGGCACTGAAGATGCACGGCGGGGCCTGCCTGGAGGACGTCCTGGAGTGCGAGGAGCCGGACCATGCCGCGCTGGTGAAGGGGTTCGCCAACCTGGACAAGCACATCGAGAACGTCAGGATGTTCGGCGTCCCCGCGGTGGTGGCGATCAACCGCTTCGCCACGGATAGCGAGGGAGAGATCGAACTGGTAAGGGCGCACTGCGCCGAGCTGGGTGTGAGGTGCGCCAGCTCGTCGGTCTTCACCGAGGGCGGGGAGGGCGGAGTGGAGCTCGCACAAGAGGTGATGTCCGTGCTGGAAGAAGGCGCTGCCGACTTCCGTCCGCTGTACGACGTCGATACGCCCATACGCGACAAGATCAAACGGATCGCAACCCAGATCTATGGCGCTGACGACGTCCGGTACATAGGAACGGCGGAACGGGACATCAGGGCGATCGAGCTTGCCGGAGGAGAGCACCTCCCCATATGCATGGCCAAGACCCAGCTGTCGTTGTCCGACGATCCCCTGCTCAAGGGCGCTCCCACCGGTTGGGTGCTCACCGTTCGCGAGGTCCTGCTTTCGGCGGGCGCTCGCTTCATCGTGCCGCTGTGCGGCAACATGATGCTCATCCCCGGCCTTCCGTCCCGCCCGGCGGCGGAGCACATCGACTACACCGACGAGGGGCGCATCATAGGGCTAAGCTAGACGGTGTTGCGGTGCACCACCGAGTCCTGGACAGTGCGATAGGCCTTGAACAGCTGGGACAGGACATTGGAGCCGACCTCGGCGAGGTCCTCCACCGGCAGATGGAGGGGCGCGGTCTCGTCGAACAGCACGTTGGCCGCTCCCCGGACCTCCTCATCTCCCTTCCACAGTATCACCGCCACCGGCAGCTTGGGAAAGACATCCAGCTGGATGGACGCATCGCCGAACGCGAGCCTCTTCCCTCCGAGCGCCCCCATGGCCCTTTGGATGAGCTCGGGCCGTCGGCTGAACAGGGCGGCCACCTCATCGATGGTGCGCTTCTTGAACGCATTATAATAGGCCGTTCCTCCGGGCAGCTGGCGGTAGGATGTCCATCGCCCGGCGGGGGCCGCTTCCCGAGCGCCGGCTAGATAGTGCAGCACTAGTATGCTGTACGCCGCCATCGGCTCTTGGTCCCGGACGCGGATGGTATGCGATGCAGTGTCGACGGTGCACTCCCGGCCGTAGGTCCTCAGAACAAGACGGTCCCCGTCTCTTGTGGCCACCGCGTTCCTGGCCACCTCGTCCAGGTCCTTTGACAGCAATCCCTTCCAGGCCATATCGAGGACCGGCCGGTAGGCAGACCCCTCATACTGTTCCGGTCGCTCCCCTCTCATCTTCAGCACCTCTGCGTACATCCTCTTCCAGTGTGGTGAACGTTATACCCCGGTCCCGGGCGCCGTCGAGCACCGCTCTGATCTCGCCGAGCTTCATTGCGACCTGGTCGTCATCCAGCCGTCCGGCGTAGGTCTCCACCACGTGCCAGCTGTGAGTGGCCAACACCATCAGACCATCGTCGAACTGGTCTAGAAGGTGAATGTAGTCGGCCGGACGGCGCTTGCCCTCGTGCATCGGCCAGAAGTATGAATGGATATGCTTTCCGCGGGCATCTATCCCTCGGGCCAGGGGGAACTCGGTCAGCCCGCAGGGCAGGGGGCGGGGGCCGATGCAGCGGTCCCTGATGTCGTCGGTCATGCTCGAATCGTAGAGGTATCCGCGATCGGACAGAAGCCGGTGGATCGTATCATCGACATGCTGGTAGGGCGCCCGGAACCCCTTCGGTACGCGGCCGGTGAGCCGATGGATCTCATCGGCGGCAAGATCGACGGCATCCGTGGCCTCGCTACCGGTGAACGGCAACCCGGTGCTCGCCCCGGTCAGGTCCTCGTGCGAGAGGCCGTGCGAGGCGATCTCATGCTCCCTTAACAGCCGCCGCAGATCGACCGTCCCGGCGATGTGGCGCGCCGTCTCCGCCTCCAGGAAGAAAGTGCCTCGGATGCTGAGTTCATTGAGCAGTTCCACCAGAAGGACGAGGCCGCGGGCAGAGGATGAGAAACGGGGGGAGCCGTCGCCGTTCCGAGGCTGCGACATCGCCTCCCGCCTTCCCGGCACCGGAACGTTGACGTCCCGGTCCACATCCACGGTGAAGGCCGCGCGGCGCATGCTTCCGGAACCTGATGCCAGCTTATATCATTATGTTCCTGTCCGGCCGTGCCTCGTTCGGGAACCGTTAAATATCGCTATAATTCTGAAAGCCCGAGGCTGGCAAGTGATGAGCGGTTCCAACAGCGTTCTGGTGATAGGCGGAGGTGCCGCGGGCTGCGCGGCCGCCGCGGAGCTGTCGCGTCGCGGAACGGCGGTCACCATCATCGAGGCCGCGGACCGGCTGGGAGGGCTGGCCGCCTTGCATTGCTGCAAGAGCACCAGCCGCTGCGAGCGATGCGATGCCTGCCTGCCTCGAGACTTCGAGAGGGAGGTGCGCGGCGCCAGCGCGGCTAGGGTGCTGACGTCATCGAACGTGATCGACGCGATGACGGACGACGATGGCGTGCTGGTCCGCATGGCGACCCCGGATGGCGAGGTCGAGGAGCGCTTCGGCGTAGTGATCGTCTCGATTGGCGCCCCTCCGTTCGATCCTTCTCTGGACCCCCGTCTTGGGTGCGGCACGGTGAAGGGCGTCCTCTCGTCCCTGGACGTCGACCGGGCGGTGCGCGCCGGGACGTTCTCCGTTCCCGACGAGGCGGCGGTGGCGGTGGTGCAGTGCGTCGGTTCCCGGGACGCCAGGCACGGAGCGCCATACTGCTCCAAGGCCTGCTGCAAGTACGCGTTAAAGCTGGCAAGGTACCTGCAGACCTCCCGGCCTCGAATGGCCATCACGTTCTTTCACATGGACTGGCGTCCCCTGGACGGCGACCTGTCCGCGCTGTCCCGCTGGGAGGCGGACGGCGCCACGGTGATTCGCTCCCGCCCCGCCGAGGTCTTTCAGAAGGACGGGCGCCCGGCGGTGCGGTACGCCGATCCGGCGGACGGGCCGAAGGAAGAGGCGTTCGATCTGGTGATGCTCACTGTGGGGATGATGCCTCCGGAGAGCGGCCCCTCCCTGGCCGCGATGTTGCGAGTTCAGCTCGACGACCTTGGATTCTTCATTCCAGCTCAGGGCAGGGTGCTGGCCGCCGGCTGCTGCACCGGGCCCAAGGACATCGATGAGAGCGTCAAGGAAGGCATCGCCACAGCCGGAAGGGCCGTGGCCATCCTGGAGGGCCGATGAGGGCCGTGGTGGTGAGCGGGGAAGGATCAGCCGCGGCCATGGTGGCTGACGAGGTCGTCCGGCAGGGAGGGAGGGCCATCCTGCTGCGGGAAGGGCCGCGAAGCTGCGCTCTCAGGCAGCCGGGCGGCATTGAGGTGGTGGCATCGCGCCTCATCGCCGTGAAGGGCGTTCCGGGCAGCATGCTCGCGGTTCTCGAGGATGGAGAACTGGAATGTTCCTCGGTGGTCATCGTCAACGATCTCCACATTTCATCGCCCAGACCTCCCGCGGAACCGCTTCGCAACCTCTTCCGGACCTTGCCGGCAGGAACGGTCGTCCTCGACCTGCGCGGAGGGCCGGACCGCGGCGGAAGGGCGCAGGCGCTGAGGGCCGCCATCGCCATGCTGGACGAGGGCAGCGAGGTCGTCGTTCTGACCGATGAGGTGCTGGCATACGGCCGGGATGAGCTGCTGTACCGCCAGGCACAACGGGACGGGGCGATGTTCATCCGGCCCGGGTCGCTCGAATGGAGCGGGGACCTGTTGAAGATCGCCGATGCGGTCACCGGCGACGTCATCTCGGTAAGGCCGACCGCCGTCCTGTCGGAGTCGGAAGTCGAAGAGCACCTGGCCGATCAGGGAACGGTGAGCATGGGGCCTTCGGCAACGCTCCGGCGCGGCGTCCTTAGGGTGCGAGCCAATCTGCTCGATGACGAGCTGGCGACCGAAGCGAGGGCAGCCGCGACCCTCGCCCTGAGGCCGCCCTCGCCGCTGCACCCCGCCGAGGTCGATGAGACGCAGTGCTCGGCATGCCTGACCTGCGTCCGCATATGCCCGTTCAGCGCGCCGTACATGAACGGCAGTGGGAAGGCGAGCGTCGATCCCGGTCGATGCCGTGCATGCGGCAAGTGCGTGGCCGCCTGCGCGGGAAAGGCCATCACTATCCAGGGCAGCACCGATCAGGAGCTGGACGCCCGCATCATGGCGGCGATGGAGGGAAGATGAACAACGTGGTAGCGCTGATATGCTCCGCCGCCCTGGGCGCGTTGGAGCTGGCGAGGGAGAACGGGCTGTCGGTGCCTGAGGAAGTAGCTGTGGTGGAGGTCCCCTGCTCCGGGCGGGTGGACGAGGCGACCGTACTGAGGACCCTGCGGAAGGGCGCTCGAGCGGTCCTGGTGGTCGGCTGCCTCATGGGCAACTGCCGCTTCAGCACCGGCAACCACGAGGCGCATCGCAACATCGACGAGGCGAAGCACATACTCCGCCAGCTCGGGCTGGCGCCGGAGAGGGTGGAGATCATCGAGGTCTCGTCGATACAGTACGTCAAGCTGGTGAACGCAATGAACGCCATGACCGAGCAGGCCGAGAGGCTGGGGCCCATCAGGCTCATGGAGGGGGACCGATGATCATCGCCGAGCAGAAGGAGATCGCGAGAATCATCGAGATGATCGATGGCCGCCGCTCGGTGCTGGTGGCGGGCTGCCGCTCCTGCGTGGCCGTCTGCCAGGCCGGGGGCGAGCGCGAGGTCGCCGCGCTGGCCGAGGCGCTTCGTCTGCACGCCGCCGCCGGAGGGCTGGAGCGGAGCGTTGAAACGGTGACGGTGGAGAGGCAGTGCGAGAAGGAGTGGGTCCAGGAGATCGCCCACCTAGTGGAGGGAAAGGACGCGGTGCTCTCTCTGGCATGCGGGGTCGGTGCGCAGGTTATGCAGGCCCTCTATCCGGAAGTGCAGGTGCTTCCCGGATTGAACACCAGCAACATGGGGGCGCCGGTGGAGCAGGGAGTGTACGAGGAGAGGTGCGGCGGCTGCGGCGATTGCGTGCTCCATCTCACCGGCGGGATATGCCCAGTGGCCCGCTGCTCGAAATCCCTTCTGAACGGACCGTGCGGAGGCTCCCAAAACGGGCGGTGCGAGATCGATCCCGAAACTCCGTGCGCCTGGGAACTGATATATCGCTCCCTTGTCCGACTGGGACATCCGGAGCTGATCGAGGTGAATATACCGCCCAAGGATTGGATGCCCTCCCGTCATGGCGGACCGCGCCGCATCGTGAGGAAGAGCGCGGTGCTCAGTGACGAGGAGCGCGACCGGGGGGTGGGGCTATGAGCTACCGGAGCAACCTGGAAAGGGTGCTGGCATCCGGCCGGTTCGCTGTCACCGCCGAGATCGGGCCGCCCAAGTCAGCCAGCGGCGACGCCGTCAGGCAGCGCGCCCGCATGCTCAGGGGGCATGCCGACGCATTCAACCTTACCGACAATCAGACTGCCATCGTACGTCTCAGCAGCGTGGCGTCAGCCGCCCTTTGCATCCAGGAGGGGATCGAGCCGGTGGTCCAGATGACATGTCGGGACCGCAACCGCATCGCGCTGCAGTCGGACCTGCTAGGAGCAGCTTCGCTGGGCGTCCGCAACGTGCTGTGCCTGTCCGGGGACCACCAGACGTTCGGCAACCAGAAAGGGGCGAAGAACGTCTACGACCTGGACCCCATACAGGAGCTGGTGGTGTTCCGCAGGATGAGGGACGAGGGCATGGTATGGGGAGGTGACGCGTTGGAGCAGGCTCCGCAGGTGTTCCTTGGCGCGACGACCAACCCGTTCGCCGATCCCTTCGAGCTGCGTGCCGTCCGCCTGGCGAAGAAGGTGAGCGCCGGGGCGGAGTTCGTGCAGACCCAGGCGGTGTTCGACCTGGAGCGCTTCGAGAGGTTCATGGAGCAGGTCCGCGAAAGACGGCTGGACGAGAAGGTCCATGTCCTGGCCGGGGTCATCCCGCTGCGCTCAGCCGGCGCTGCGAGGTACATGAGGGACAAGGTCTCCGGCATGTCCGTGCCGGATGAGATCGTGGACCGCATGAAGAACGCCCCGGAACCGAAGAAGGAGGGCGTGAGGATATGCCTGGAAACGATCGAGCAGTTGCGTTCGGTCAGGGGCGTTCACGGCATCCACATCATGGCCATAGGGTGGGAGGACATCGTGCCCGAGGTGGTGGAGCAAGCAGGACTGTCGCCCCGCCCATGAGCGCATCGCGATGATGGAGCGATGGATAGAAATGATGGCCCGGAGGCCAAAAAGATTCGCTTGCCTATGAGCCTCGTGCCGTTCTTCAGAAGGGCCCGTAACCCCAGTTTATCGCGATGTAGGTGAACGCTACCACCACGAACGCCTTCAGATAGGTAAAGCTGAACATCTTTTTCACCTCCTTTCCATTGGTCCCCCACCGAGGGATGGTTCCTTTTTTGGAGCAGCCGGTATTTATGGATATCTAAAAAGATAAGGTTGATTAATCATCTCTGAACAATAAGGGCATTGACCTCCTGGATGACCAAGATATGCATGGATATGCCGTCCGAGCCGCCCGGACAACGGTAAGGCCTTAAGGAGCAAAGCATCGATTCGAAAAATAAGTGGGAAAGGGTTTATGGTGCTCTAGTGCCACATGCGCTCAGTCCGCTGCATCGACCTCGAAGTTGATCAGGACGGCGCCGACCGCCATCTTCCCCTCGCCGAAGGAGAAAGAGGAAGCATCAAGGTACAGCTCCTGTCCCTCCAGGTAGGAGAGGAAGGAGTAGATGCTCACCTCTACCTCCTGGCCGCCAAGGCAGAAGAACAGGGTGTCGCAGTCGTCCACGTAGTCCTCGGTCTCCAGGGTGATGTCCCTGACCTCGCCGGCAGCGCACTTGGAGCTGTCGACGTGGATGGCGAGATCGAAGCACTCGGCCTCACAGATGCAGTCGTCGGCCCAAACCTTGCCGTTGAGGGTAAGGTCTGTGCATACATCGATGGTGCTCTTCTCATCGGTGTTGGTCACCACGACGAGCTGGCGGTAGGAGAACGCGGCCTTCACGTTGAGGGACGCACACTCACCGAACGGGATCACATCGCAGCACTCCATCTCCGCAACCGTCTCCACCGTGATCATGTCGGGGTAGAGGGGCATGAAGAGAGGCGCGTAGTCGTAGACGCCGTTGTACTCCGCATCGTCATCGTAGTTGCAGATCTCGACGTAGGCCTGGTTGCGGAACAGGCAGTTGGCCAGACCGGCGAGCTCGAGGTCGTCGATGGTGAAGGTCACCTCATACGGATAGTAGTACCATTCTCCGGGAAGGAGCATGGGCATACAGGAGGTGTCCACCTCGATGCAAGCGATGTCAACCCAGCAATCTCCGTCATAGTTGGAGAGCGCGGGCGCCTCGGGATCGATCTGGAGCATCTGTATGGTGTCGACGATCTTCAGGCCCTCGGTGGGGTAGCAACCGGTGTTGATCACCTTGATCGCTCCGGCCACGGTCAGGGTGGTCACGTCGGAGGTGCAGTTCATCTCGATGACCTTGGGCTCGGTGAGGTCCTCATCGACCGGCATGTCGGAGCCGATGTAGATGAAGGTCTCAGGGTCCAGCTCGTAGCGGATGTACTCGGTCCAGCCGGTCACGGCGGCGGTCTTCTCGACGCACAGGGTGGTCTCGTCCTCGCCGGTGGTGACGGTCAGCCTAGCCTCCGAGGTCAGGCACGTCTCGGTGTCGCAGGTCACTAGGGTGGCATGGTTGGCGATGCAGTAGGTGTTGTACCGCGGCGCCTCCCTGTTCTCCAGGATGAACTCGACGCAGATGTCCCATTCGTTGCAGTCGTCGCCTCCCAGCACCCACGGACCGACGTCGGTCAGGGGTATGGCGGCGAACCCGGCGGGAATGCTGAAGTAGTCGGTGAGGGTAGCGGCCTCATCGATCACGATGCACTCCATCTCGCACGGCAGCTCGAAGTCGGCACATGCCTGGACTCCGAATGCGGAGCCGTCGTTGCCGTCGAAGTTGCAGATGGTGACGTCGGCGACGTTGCGGAGATCGCACTCGATCAGCTCAGCGTCGAACAGGACCTCATACGCGTAGGAGTAGCACTCGCCGGCCTGCAGGACGGGCTTGGCGCTTACGTCCACACAGACGGTCACGGCATCAACGAACTCGCACCCGTCCCACACCTGAACGATGTCGGTGATGGCAAGCCCCTCGGTGGGGCAGTCGCCGGTGTTGGTGACGGTTATGAGCCCGCGAACGCCGAACACTTCCTCGATGCATACGGACCTGTTAACGTCGATGACGTAGGACATCTCAACACACTCGCCAGGCTCGATCTGCATCTCGCAAATGTCGTCCTTGAGGTGCTTCTCAAGTTCCCAGCTGTATGTCGTTCTCTTCTCCCAGAATCCAGTGGCGGTCTTGGTGGCCGTTATCGTCGTGACTGATGGTTCAGGGTCTCCGGGCAGCTCATCTGTGGGTTCCTTGTCCCCGTTCTGGGGATCGTCTCCACCCGGCAGATCATTGTTGTCTCCCGTGTCCGCGCTCCCCGTGGAGAGCGGGCCCTGATCCAAAGCCACCACGAAAGCGGCCATTACGATCGCTAGAGCTACCGCTAAGGCAGCTATCTTGCTTGTTTTCTTCATTCAAACCCCCCTAGAAGTTGTTTCGCAGTTTGTTTTGGAGCATTTATTAAAAATAGCTTTCTATGAATGTACGATGATAATATCATTCGAGATAATGCTATTTTACTACCGTCAATATGAGGGCCAGATCATACTTTATCGTAAAGGTTCATTGCTCACAAAGGGGCATCGTGCTCTTGGCACATCCCGGCATACTCGCACCACCGGCATAGCGGCCCCTCCTGCCGGGGATAGCGGACGCATCCCTCGATCTCCTCGATCAGGGCCGAAGTGTCGGCCTCGAGACGCTCCAGCTGCTCAGGGGTCCGGCGGCTTCGCATCTGCTGGCCAAAGGCCAGATAGTGCCATATCAAGTGCACTTCCTTGACGTCCGGGAACGATCGCCGCACCCCTATCTCGTAGAGGGCCAGCTGGCGGTCCTTTCCGATGACGGCCGGTGACGGCATCCTCTTGCCGGTCTTGTAGTCGTGGATCTCGTACACGCCGTCGGCAAGGCATGTAAGACGGTCTATGTACCCGATCATCTCGTGCTCCCTGCTTCCGGAGATGTTGAACCTGAGCTCATGCTCCAGCCCGACCGTGTCCCCTTCATCGAAAGGGTAGTTGCTCCGATAGTAGGCCATCAGCATGCTCTGCGCCCTTAGCAGGTGGTCATGCGGAGTGGCGTCCTTCCTTACAATGAAGACCGAATCGTCGAACAGTTCGTCCCAGCGGTTCCGGAGGCGGGCCGTGAGCTGCTCCCACCCCACCACCTGGCCGTCCCGCGCCATGGCATAGAGATGCTCCAGGGAATCATGGACCAGCGTTCCGGTGAAGGCCTCGATGCCCACCGCCTCCTCCACCTCCACCTTGTCGACGTAGCGCAGCCTGTACCGGCGGGGGCATTGCTCGAAAACGCTCAGGCGGGAATGAGAATACGGTTCCGTGGCCTTCGCCACGTTCAGAGGGGTCTTAAGGATATCCCCCGACCTCCCCACCCCGGCGAAAGGTTCGACTCATCAGCCGCGGGTCGGTCCACTATCCTCAAATACCGTCCAGTTCGACGTACGTTTCGCCAGGCCCTAGGCCTGGAGGTCAGGAGGAGAACACATGATGCGAGAGGAACAGGATGCGCTGAGTGCGGCCAGCAATGTTTACGAGGCAGTGATGGAGAACGACCGGGTGCGGGTCCTGAGGGTCGTGTTCAGGCCAGGAGACCGGGCGGCACCCCATCACCACCCGGACCACCTCGCCGTAGCCATCAAGGGCGGCAAGCTGAGGCTGACCGCCTCCGGCAAGTCGGACACAGTCGACATCGAGCCGGGGCAGACGCTCTACCTGGACGAGGTCACCCACAATGCGGAGAACGTCGGCGATTCGGAGATCGACCTCATCGTCATTGAGCTCAAGTGATCGGCGGGGCCCTCGCTAAGCCCTCAGGAAATCGTCACAGTAGAGCTGCTCGTTGAGGAGCACCTGCCCTGTCTTGAGCACCTTCATCAGCTCCTCGTCCTCAGGGTCCAGGATGGCCGCCGACAGGCCGGCACCCATCAACATGGCGAGGAAGGTGCGGTTGATCAGGCTGCGCTGCTTGGTCCCGTTGGACACGTTGCTCAGACCTACCACCGTCCTCGGGGCAGGCTCGTTGAGCGACTGAAACGCCTGCACCGCCTGGATTACCTTGCGGCCCTGGTCCTGGGCAGCGCTGACCGGAAGGACCAGCGGGTCGAGCAGCAGCCGCTCGGGCATGACATCGAGCTCCATCGCCCTGGTCATCATCAGCATGGCCATCTCGGCGCGGGCATCGGCCGAGTTCGGAACCCCCTTCTCGTCCATGCACAGGCAGATGATCTCCGCATCGTATTCCCGGCACAGGGGGAATAAGAGGTCCATCTTCCTCTCCTCAGCGGTGGTGGAGTTCATGATGACCTTGTCGCGTGCGGCCTTCAGCCCCGACTCCATGGTCTTGGGGCCGGAAGTATCGATGCACAGCGGCACTGCCACCGCGTCCTGGACCGTGCGCACCAGCCAATCCATCGCCGCCGGGGCGTCGTCCCTGCCCGGCCCTACGTTGACGTCGAGCACCTGGGCTCCATGCTCCACCTGCCGCACCGCCAGGTCCTGTATGAACTTCGAGTCGCGAGCATCGATGGCCTTCCCCACGGTGGTGAACAGGCCGTTGATCCTTTCGCTGATGATGAGCATGGTCTCACCGACCAGAGCGCGGCGGCGGTTAAAAATCATTATGCCATTGCGCGCCGGGACGCATATGAATGGCGAGAACGCGGCAGCGGGTCGGAAGGGAAGAACAATATCTGACGGTCGCGATATCGTGGCGGGAACGACATGGCCAACGACAAAGAAAGGTCCGAGAAGGAGTTGGAAGCGGAGATGGACGAGGAGCTCGACCGCATCGAGGTGGGGGACGCCTGCATACCCATGGCTGACGACATCATCGTGGACGTGGCCTTCGGCGACCCGGATGACGATGAAGCGGCAGAGCAGAGGATCTCGGCCTGGGTGGCGAGCTTCCCACCGGGGCGCTACCAGAAGCAGGTCGCCGACCTGTTCCTTTCGGAAGGCGAGGTCTACGTGATGATGGACAAGATGAGCATCACCATCCCCCTGATCGACCTGTTCCGGGTGCTGGAGAGAGGGGGGCTGTTCAAGCAGGAGGACTGAAAGCTCAAAGGGCTGGACGTCTCGGTCCAGCTCAAGAACGTTTTTATCCAGCCCCGCATTATAGCGATGGCAATCCTCTTGCGATTGCCTCAATCCAGTCTGGAGGCATTCATTTGGTCAAGATCGAACGTGCTCTAATCAGTGTCTCGAACAAGGACGGTATCGTGGACTTCGTCCGCGGGCTCAGCGCCAATGGCGTGGAGATCATATCCACCGGGGGCACCGCCTCCCTGCTGGAGAAGAACGGGCTGAGGACCATAGGCATCTCCGACGTGACGGGATTCCCTGAGATGCTGGACGGGCGCGTGAAGACCCTTCATCCGAACATCCACGCCGGCCTGCTGGCCCGAAGGGACATCCCGGAACACATGTCCAAGCTGGCCGAGATGAAGATCCAGCCGATCGACATGGTGGTAGTGAACCTATACCCGTTCAAGGAGACCGTTCTCAAGCCCGGCGTATCGCTGGACGAGGTCATCGAGAACATAGACATCGGTGGGCCTTCCATGATCAGGGCGGCGGCCAAGAACTATCGCTCTGTGGCGGTCGTCACCAATCCTAACGGGTACGGTTCCGTGCTGGAGGAGATGAACAGCACCGGCGGGATCGGCGAGGCCACCCTGGGCTCGCTCATGCTGGAGGCGTTCCAGCACACCGCCCAGTACGATGCCCTCATCGCTCAGCACCTTGGCGGCGTGTTCGACGGTCCGCAGTTCCCAGAGCGCCTGACCCTCGGGTTCGAGAAGGTCCAGGACCTCCGCTACGGGGAGAACCCCTCCCAGGCCGCGGCGTTCTATGCCGATCCCTTCGCTCCCGGAGTGAACCCCGGCGGCATGACCCAGCTTCACGGCAAGGAACTGTCGTACAACAACATCCTGGACATGGAGTCGGCGCTCAACCTCCTGCGGGAGTTCGAGGACCGCCCCACCGCCGTGGTCATCAAGCACACCAACCCCTGCGGCATCGCCTCGGCCGACGAGATCTACGATGCGTTCATGATTGCCTACAACGTCGACTCTCTGGCCGCGTTCGGCTGCGTCATCGGTCTGAACCGCACCTGCGACGTCCGCACCGCGGAGGAGATCAGCAAGCACTTCGTGGAGATCGTCTTCGCCCCTGAGTTCGAGCCGGAGGCGCTGGAGATCCTCAGCAGGAAGAAGAACATCCGCCTCATGCTGACCGGCGGACCGATAGTGCACGACGATGTCCCGAAGTTCAAATACAAGTTCGTCAAGGGCGGGCTGCTGGTGCAGACGGTCGACAATGCCGTCCTCGATCCTTCGACCCTTAAGGTCGCCACAGAACGCGCCCCCACCCCCGAGGAGGTCCGCTCCATGCTGTTCGCATGGAAGGTGGTCAAGCACGTGTGGTCCAACACCGTCATCCTGGCCAAGGACGAGCAGGTGGTCGGCATCGGCGCCGGACAGATGTCCCGCGTCGACTCGTCGTTCATCGCGGCCCACAAGGCCGGCGACAAGGCCAAGGGCTCGGTCATCGCCTCTGACGCCTTCTTCCCCTTCCGGGACGGGGTGGACGAGGCGGCCAAGGCCGGCGCCACCGCCATCATCCAGCCCGGCGGCTCCATCCGCGACGCCGAGGTCATCCAGGCGGCCAATGAACTCGGGATGGCCATGGTGTTCACCGGAACGAGGGTCTTCCGCCACTGAGGCGCAGGCGCCGTCCAAACCCCTTACTCCTTTTCCTCCGAAACGCTTGCTGCGGATCTCGGCGGCCGCATTTCATACAGAGTGATAAATTATAACTAGACAAACGGCCTGGTATTGACATCGTGCATGCGCGGCCGCCGCACCGGGCGGACAGCCTTGATCACAGAGCGGGCGGGCGGCGCTATGGCATGATGATGGCGGCGATCGCATGGCTCTAAAGATACCACGATGCATGAGCACCCAGCACCCTGATAACGTGCATCTCCCGTTCTTCGCGGAATCCGCCGACCTGGGCGGGGAGGACGAGATACAGGAGGCGTACTACGCGTTCTCCCATCTTGGCTGCGACGAGCAGATGTGGGACTGCGAAGGCAAGGAGGTGGACAACTTCGTGGTGAAGAAGCTCCTGTCCAAGTACGAGTGGTACTTCCGGGAGCATCATCTCGGTAAGGATGTCTTCCTCACCCTGAGAGTGCCGAACCCTGCCATCGAGAAGGACGAGGCGAAGATACTGCTGGAGACGCTCGAGTCGATCCCTCGCTCCTTCGACACCGCCAAGCTGTTCTACCAGGACGATGTGCCGCCGATCTTCGAGGTCATCCTGCCGATGACCTCCTCGGCCATCTCCCTCGACCGCATCTACCGCTATTACCGCGACTTCGTGGTGGGGAAGCAGAACATCTCCTTCCGCAAGGGGGACGCCACCCTGGCCGAATGGATCGGGACGTTCGAGCCTGCCAGCATAAACGTCATTCCGCTGTTCGAGGACCTCAAGAACATGCTGCAGGCCGATGTCATCACCCGAGAGTATCTCAAGGACAAGGAGGTAGAGCACCAGAGGGTGTTCCTCGCCCGGTCGGACCCGGCGATGAACTATGGCCAGGTGTCCGCCATACTGATGAACAAGGTGGCGCTGCACCGCTTGCAGGTGTTGGAGGAAGAGCTGTCGATCCCCATCTACCCGATCATCGGGGTGGGCTCCGCCCCGTTCCGGGGCAACCTGAAGCCTGGCAACGTCGGGGACATCAAGAAGGAGTATCCCTCGGTTCAGACGTTCACCGTGCAGTCGGCGTTCAAGTTCGACAACCCTCACGATGAGGTGATGGAAGGCATACGCTCCATCAATGACGGCGCCCGCTCCAGGGCGGGAGAGGTCGACGAGGAGAGGTGCCGCCAGATCATCGATCGCTGCTCCAACGCGTACCGCGATACGCTGATCAAGGTGGCGCCGCTGATCAACGAGGTCTCGGCGTTCGTGCCGCGCCGCCGGAAGAGGAAGCTGCACATCGGCCTGTTCGGCTACTCTCGCAGCCTGGAGGGCGTCAAGCTGCCCCGGGCGATCGGCTTCTGCTGCGCCTTCTACTCGCTTGGCATTCCTCCGGAGGTCCTCGGCCTGGACGGCCTGACCGACAGGGACATCGACTTCATGAGGGAGGTCTCTCCGCACTTCGACCAAAACATGCGCGATGCCATCCAGTACATGAACCCGGAATCCATGAAGCTCCTTCCCGAGAAGGTGATGAGAGCGACAGAGTCTCTGGGACTGGACATCGAGTACGATGAGGAGCACCGTGCGCTCACCTCTCACATCCTGACCCTGCTGCGCAGCAACGGAGGCAAGGGGATGGAGGAATCGGTCCTCCGAGCGGCGAACCTGAGAGGCTTCCTGGGCTGAAGGCGATTCCCATAAGAAGCGGATAATTCCAATCCTGAGGTCCATGGCCCAGGCTTTATTATCCTGTCCGACATTTGGCTGACCATGCTATGGATGGGAGTTCAACAGTATCGAAGGAGAGCCCCAGGCATACGATATATATGCGGCGCCGGGCCGACTGGGAGTACCTGGAGGAGGACTACGGAGGCATGGAAGAGGATGACGACAGGTACTGAGCCCAGGCCCATGAGCGTTAAATAACGGTCTAGTCATTGTTCGGCGCATGAAGCACAGGGTGACCTTCTTCCCCGGCAGCGTCACAGTGGAGGTGGATGAGGGCGAGACGGTCCTCGACGCCGCGGTGGCCGCGGGGGTGCACGTCGATGCCTCGTGCGGGGGAGAGGGGACCTGTAGGAAGTGCCGCGTGCTGGTGGAAGGCCCGCACCGCGGCCCGGTTTCGACGGACGGTCACGTCCTGGCATGCCGGACCTATCCGGAGGGCGAGCTGAGCGTCTTCGTACCGGCCGGGAGCGAGGCTCGCGCGGGAAAGATACACGGCGCCTACGCCAACGTCGAGCCGGAGGTGCAGGAACCGCTGGCCGAAAGCATTCATGTCGCCATGGAGGCGCCGTCGCTCGATGATAACCTGGCGGACCTGGAGCGGCTGAGGTGTGCCCTCGGCCGGCCGAGCGTCGGCATCATCCTGCCCGCGCTTCGTTCGCTGCCCTCCGTGCTTCGCTCCTCGGGATGGAACGCTGTCGCCACCATCGCCCGTGCGGGAGGGACGGAGGAGATCATAGAGGTCCGCCACGATGACGATGCAATGGACGTCGGAGCGGCGATCGACATCGGCACGACCACCGTGGCGTTGGAACTCATCGACCTGCGAACGGGCAAGGTGCTCGCCCAGGCGTCGGACTACAACCGTCAGATGGTGGCCGGGGAGGATGTCCTGGCCCGCATCGCCTACGCCGAGGAGAAAGGTCCGGAGCGTCTGCAGGAGCTCATCGTCGGGACCATAAACCGGCTGCTCGGGAAGTTGTGCTCGGTTGACGGCGACCGAAGGAGTGATGACCGTTTCCACGCCGACGACATCAAGGCGCTGTCGATCGGCGCCAACCCGACGATGACCCTCCTGCTGCTCGGCCTTGATCCTCGTCACATACGCTATGAGCCGTACATCCCGGTCGTCCATGAACCTCCGGTGGTGAGGGCGGCCGAGATCGGGCTGATGACGCATCCCCACGCCCCGGTGTATTGCATACCCGGTCGGGCCGCATATGTGGGCGGGGACGTGACCGCCGACGTCCTGCTGTCCGGCATGCACCTGAGGGACGAGCTGTCGCTGCTGATCGACGTCGGAACGAACGGCGAGGTCGTTCTCGGCAACCGCGAATGGATGGTGGCCTGTTCGACATCCGCCGGTCCAGCCTTCGAGGGAGGCGAGGTGTCGTGCGGCATGAGGGCCATGAGCGGAGCGATCGATGCAGTGACCATCTCCAATGGAGAGCTGAAGATCAACACCATCGGATCGCAGGAGCCGGTCGGCATATGCGGCTCCGGCCTCATCGATCTGGTCGCACAGATGTTCCTGGGCGGATGGATCGACCGGAAGGGCCGCATGGTGTCCGATGGCTCGGAAAGGTTCCGGAACAATGACGGCGCGGTGTCGGCGGTCGTCCACTCGGGAGAGACGGACATCCTGATCAATGAGGACGATATAACCAACATCCTCCGCACCAAGGCTGCGGTATACGCCGGATGCTCGGTCCTGCTGAACAGCGTGGACCTGACGTTCAACGATGTCAGCAGGGTATACATCGCAGGCGGGTTCGGCAGCCATATCGATGTCGGGAACGCGCAGCTCATCGGCCTGCTGCCCGACATCCCGAGGGAACGCTTCGAGTTCATCGGGAACGGCTCGCTGGGAGGGGCCGGGATGACCCTCCTCTCGGCGAGCGCCCGCAAGGCGGCGCGCTCGATCTTCGATTCCATGACCTACCTGGACCTGTCGTCCTCATCGATGTTCTTCGACCAGTACTCCTCGGCGCTGTTCCTTCCGCACACTGACCTCGATCAGTTCCCGTCGGTGAAGGCACGGCTGAAAAAGTGACTGGGCCCTGGAAGGGTTAAATATGGCGGCTGGAATGTTATCGGCCATGGACTCGCAGATGGTGGTCATCGGCGGCGGACCGGCCGGCTCCACCGTGGCATCTCACGCTTCCGGACTTGACACCATCATCGTGGAGGAGCACCGCTCGATCGGCTCGCCCGTTCAGTGCACCGGCCTCGTGCATCCCAGGGTGGTGGAGATGGCATCAGCCCAGGAGACGGTGGTCAACACCATCACCGGCCTCAAGATGTTCTTTCCCGGGGGCAGGATGCTGGAGGTGCCGTCGGACGAGGCGAAGGCGAGGGTGATAGACCGCCGGCGGTTCGACGAGCTGCTATCCGACCGCGCTGTCGACGCCGGAGCAAGGATGCTCGCGGGACACAGGTTCGAGGGCATGGCCCGCATCGAGGGCGGCCTCAAGGTCCGTCTGCGCGGCCCTGAGGGAGAGAGGTTCCTCACGACGCCGCTTCTGATCGGCGCCGATGGCTACCGGTCGGGAGTGGCCAGGGAGGCGGGCCTCGATCCGTGCAGGGAGGTCGTCCGCGGCATCCAGGCAGAACTGGACGTCAGGCTGGAGGACCAGGAGAAGGTCGAGGTGTATCTCGGAAAGAACGTGGCGCCGGGGTTCTTCGCCTGGGTGCTGCCCTGCGGCGACCGGACCAGGGTCGGCCTGGGGGTGTCGGACGGGAACGGCACGCCGAGCGGGTACCTCAAGGCATTGCTGAGGAGGCGGGGGCTGGACGGGGCCCCCAGGATCTCGCTAAACGCCGGCGCCATCCCCATCGGGCCGCCGAAGAGGACGTGCGCCGACAACGTCATGGCGGTCGGCGACGCTGCCGCGCAGGTCAAGCCGCTGTCGGGAGGCGGGCTGATCATCGGCATGAGCGCGGCCCGCATCGCTGCGCGGACCGCGGTGGAGGCGACCACGGCCGGCGACCTGTCGGAACGTTCCCTCTCCTCGTACGAGGACGCATGGAGGGCCGACATCGGCAGGGAGGTGGAGCGCGGCATGCTGATCCGGAAGGTGTTCGTCGGAATGACCGATAAAAAGCTGGACGCCGCGGGAAGGATGCTGGACCGCGATGATGCGAAAGAGGTCCTGGCCACCGGAGACATCGATTTCCCGTCCAAGCTGGCCAGGCCGTTGCTGAGGACGGTGCCGTCGCTGATCAAGTTCTCTCCCCACGTCATCGGAACGCTCCTCCGGCGCGAGCAAAGGATTTAATCCTCCGCGGCGGTGGGCGGTCCGTGCTTCTAGCCACGATACCCCGGGCCGATGCTGAGCCGTTCCGCAAGAAGCTCGCCCGCAGGGGCATGGTGCGCAAGGACCGCCGGATCTTCGAGCGCGACGGGATGGTGCTCATCCCCCTTCTGGACGGTGCCGATGCTGGCTACATCGCCTCGCTGGGAGGCGGGACCGAGGAGGGCGACGCCGACGAGAGGGGATGCTACCGCTCCCCGTTCGAGATCGCGTGCGAGAAGCTGTCGCTGCCGGACATGACCCTGCTGCCGAGGAAGTGGGAGAAGGTCGGGGACGTTCTGATCCTCAGGATCCCGGAGGGGCTCCTTCCCTTCCGCCGGGAGATCGCTTCCGCCTATGCTGAAGCGGTGGGCGCCAGGGTCGTCCTGCGCGAGTCGGGCCGCATCAACGGCGTCCATCGCTCTCCGGTCATGGAGGTGCTGTACGGCCAGGATACCGAGACCGTGCACTTCGAGAACGGGCTCTACTACAAGCTGGACACCGCGCAGCTCATGTTCTCGTCGGGCAACATCGACGAGAAGCTGCGAATGGCCTCTCTCGACTGTCGGGGCGAGACAGTGGTGGACATGTTCGCCGGCATCGGTTACTGGACACTGCCGTTCGCCGTGCGTGCTCGAGCCGATAGGGTCATCGCCTGCGAGATCAATCCGGTGGCGTTCCGCTATCTGAACGAGAACATAGCGCTCAATCATGTCGAGCACATCGTAGAGCCGGTACTGGGCGACAACATGGACCTGCCCGGCGAGCGGTTCGCCGACCGGGTCATGATGGGCTACGTGCGCACCACGCACCGGTTCCTGGAGAAGGCGTTCTCGCTGATCAAGCCGGGAGGCATCATCCATTACCAGGACACTTTTCCCCTGGCGGTTTACCCGCAGCGGGTGATCGAGCATCTGGAACGCGCCGCCGGAGGACGCCGCATCGAGGTTCTGTTCTCCCGGGAGGTCAAATCCTACTCTCCCGGCGTTTCCCACATGGTGCTCGACGTCCGCGTGCTGGACTAGGCGCGCGCGGGCTTCTCGCCGCTGCCCGACGCTTCCATCAGCAGCAGCAACGCCTCATGGTACCCGTCCCCGGTGGATGACGTCAGCCTCTGGACGAATGGAGCGAGGTACGCACCGAAGTCCATCTCCTCGCGGGAGAACTGCCATGACATCGAGGAGCCTTCTCCCGCTGCCGCCAGGAAGGCGTAGGAGATCGAACGGAGGACGTGATTGCTGCCCCTCGATCTCTCCACCTGCCTTGCTACGGATGTCTTTCCCTCGGTGAGATAGGTCTTGGCCAGCCGATCGGCGTGCGCCGCCGCGGGGCCAAGGTCAGTGTAACGGGGCAGCTGGGACGTGATCGCCTTGGACCTCTCGACCCGCTTGGCCTCCGCCACCGCCTGGGCCGGGCTCAGCTCCCGGCCTTCCTTGGCCAGCTGTTCCAGCGTATCGGGCGATGCCACCTTGGATAGCAGTTCACGGCCATGCTCGGGCCACAGATCCGCCAGCAGGTTGGCCGCCTGATCGGACCGGGTCACGATGGCCATGGGGTGGTCGGCCAGGAAGCCGGACACCGCCTCGATCTCCGCCTCGCCGCCCCGCAGCCGGGACAGGAAGGCCTGGCGATCGCCTCCCAGGCAGGTCTCGCCGATGATGTAGACCTCCTTCCCGGAGTTGCGGATCCTCTTGAGGCGTTCGGCGGCATGCTCCTTTAGGAAGGCGGCATCGGTCAGCTCCCCCCGGCGGTACCTTTCGGCCAGAGGAGCGCTCACCTTCGCCTCGGCGGCAAGGTCGCATCCCTCGCCGCGAAGCTCGAACGGGACCTCGATATCGAGATCGTCGGTCGGATCGGCGGCCGCTATGCGGCCTGCCAGCGTGTGGATGGTGTTGACCTCTCCGGCGCAGTCGGGGCATATGTCCAGAGTGATGCCGGCGCTCTTCCACCTCACCCTGAGCCGCTCCACCGCTCCGGGGTGGGGGCATCGCCCGTCATCGTCCAGATCGTATGGCAGGAGGGATATCGCCTCCTCCACGTACTGCGGCGGAGGCTTGGGGCCGTCGGGAGAGCAGAACACGTGGTCCTCCATCGAGTACATGTGCAGGCGCCCATGCTCGGCGATCTTCCAGAAGGCCATCAGCCTGAGCTCGGGGTGGTCGAAGTTCTGCACCCCGATTAGCTTGTCCCGCTCCACCTTGCCCCGGACCGCGTAGCTCACGTCCCCCATGGGGGTCTTGGCCGCGGCCAGGTAGGGCACCTTGCCCGCCTCGGCCAGCGATATGGTGGCAGCGTACGCCCTGACGAGCTGATCACCCCAGTTCATGGCGAAGTCCAGCTTCTTGGGGTCGTTCTTCTTGTCCGCCACCTTGTGCATCTTGTCCACGGCCTTACGTATGGCGCAGCCGCGGCAGCTGCGAGCGCACTCCGGCATGAGCAGCTCGGGATCGCGGGCCAGCCGGCTGGACCTCTCTAGGATGTCCTTCTCCAAGGTCTTGGGGGTCTTCTTCACTCCCCGGAACCGGGCCCGCCTTCGCATGCCCCACCCCTAGGGGACCGTGCGATTAAAAAGTTCGGTCTTAGACCGTTCGGAGCCCCCGCCGTGTCTCACCTGCAGAGGGGCCAGACGCTCCACCATCGTGAACGGCGTCCATCCCATCTCCCGCTCCATCATGTCGCGCAGCGGGGTCCTCAGCTGGGCCGGGGTGCTTCGCACATAGGTCTCGGTATCACGGCGCTCCAGCTCGGTGCTGTTGCGCAGCAGGTCCATCAGCCTCCTGGACGACGGCCACCGTTCGCCATGGAGGGCGGTTGGTCCATCGGCCCATATGACCGCGTCCACCCTCCTCGACCTCCGCGAGACCTCCTCGGCCCACTGCCAGATCGTATCAAGGATGTTCGATCCTGCCGGAGCTGCCGGGGCGGTCGTGTCGATGATGCCGATCCGCTCATCCTCTCCCCTCAGCGCCGCCAGCTCCCTGACGGCCTCCTCCGTGTCTCCCGTTTCCATCATGGACCACAGCACCGGACTGCGCTTCCAGCCAGGCCTGAGAGTGAGCGCCAGCATGCTGCCCCGGCCCTCCGCGGACGACTTCACGGCCTCAGAGTACTCCACCGGCAGCTCCGGGCCGTCCCTCCTCCACACCCCATCGGTCGACAGCCCTGAGGCCCAGCACGCCACGGGCTCCCACAACAGAACTGCGATGCTTTGCTCCACGAAAGCGTAGTTGGAGCGCCTTCCCTAAGAACCTTGCTTTCCGGAGCAGGTCAGAAGGATATTTATCAACGCAATCCATTGCAACGCTGGGATGCATTGACAGAGGGTCGGGATTTCTATCGAGGCCTCGTCAAAGGCTACGAGGAAGGCCTGAACCGCGCTTGGGACGAGCTTATCGGGTTGACCACCAGAGGCTACTCTCCGAGCGAGATAAAGGTCATGGCAAGGAGCAAGCGTCAGTCCATCGGCCAGATGGTGATCGACCGCAAGGTCCGGGTGCGGAGCGAGGCGGGCGTGGACCTCTTCGGGCAGGCCGCCGCCGCTACGACGTCGGAGGTGGTCGCGGGTCGAGCGTATCTCATAGAATCTACCGGACTGGACAAGGCCATGAGGGTGTTCAACGACCTCATGAAGGCCGGTTCGGAAGGCCTCATCATATCGAGGAGGTACCCAGGCGACATCCAGCGGTACATATTCGGGGAGCCTCAGATGATGTGGCTGACCCGGCAGGAGAGGGGGAGGGGCGTCGACTATCCGTGCCTCTCTCCGTCCGACCACGGCAGCCTCAGCACCGCCACCATCAAGTTCATGAAGGAGGGGGAGGGCCGTACCCTGATGTTCGAGGGCGTCGACTACATGTTGCTGCAGAGCGGCGACTTCCAGATCGTGGCAAAGTTCCTGCACGCCCTGATCGACAATGCGATATCCACCCGCAGCACGCTCCTCATACCGATCAATCCGGCCGCCTTCGAGGAGAAGGACCTGCGCAAGCTGGAGAACATCGCCTACGTGGTATCGTCCTGAGCCGTACGAAGGGACAGGACTATGGCCATGGACGACACCCTTAGCGTCCGCCCGTCCTCGGCGACTACCTCCTCGGTCCCGATCGATATGTCGGCGACCTCGGCGTCCCTCACCTGTCGTCGGCGCACGATCTCCGCCACGTCCACCGCCTTGCTGATGGCCTTCCCCCGGGCCTTGATGACGACCGCTGTCGACCCGCTCTCGAACTGGGCCGCCACCGCCTGCACGTAGACGGAAGCGGGCTTGCTCCCTATGAACACCGTGTTGTCGTCGGTCATGCTGGTCCCTCCGGTCCGGGCGGTCATCGTCTCCGGCCTCAATACTGCCGGTGCTCCTGGAAGTAACGCTGCATTATGCGGCGCTGTCCCTTCCTGAGGATCTCGGACAGCGTCGACGTCGAGATGTCGAACATCTTTGCCAGCTCCCTAAGGCCTATGCGGCGCGGAAAGTCGAAATAGCCCCGCTCGAAGGCCATCCGGGTGATCTGCTCCTGCCTCATGGTCAGCTCGTCGGTGTCCACGATCTCGGTGAGCTTCACCAGCTTGGGATTGGCATTGAGCTTCTCCAGGTTCGCGATCAGCTCCTTGAACGCCGAGTTCTTGGTCACCAGCATGGTCCACTGCATCCGCCCGTCCGGGGTGGTGGTGGAGCGGGTGAGGAAGCACTCGGTGCCGGCCAGCACGCGGCACACCATGCACTGATTGGTGGAGAACATCGCCAGCGCCTTTCCCTTGTCGATGGCGCTTATGTCCACGTCGAAGATGTTTGGGTTATTGCGTATGGACTCGATGACCTTCGGAAGGTCTTCCGAGTTCTCCACCTCGATCTGCACCAGGTCCCGCACCTCGCTCTCGAGCGCTTTCGAATCGATCAGCTTCACCACTGACGGGTACTGCCTCACCACTTCGGTGATCCAGTTGTCCGGCAGGGTCAACGATATGATGCCTTCCATCATCAGTTACACCCTCAGGGGTAGATCCCTCTCATCTTGGTCGCCTGGACCACCTCGTCCACCGCCAGCAGGTATGCGGCGGTCCTCATGTCCACCTCCTTCGCTCCTGCGGTGGCGTACACGCGGGCGAAGGAATAGGTCATGATCTGATCGAGCCGGTTCTCTATCTCGGCCTTGGACCAGAACAGGAACTGCAGGTCCTGGACCCATTCAAAGTACGACACCGTCACCCCGCCGGCGTTGCACAGGATGTCCGGTATGAGCGTGATGCCCTTCTCGTACAGCACCCGGTCGGCCTCGGGAGTGGTGGGCCCGTTCGCACCTTCGGCCACTATGCGCGCCTTGACGCGGTCGGCGTTGTCAGAGGAGAGCACGTTCTCCAGGGCGGCGGGCACCAGCACCGTGCATTCCATCTCCAGCAGCTCCTGGTTGGTGATGTCCAGCGCTTCCGGGTAGCCCTGCACCGAACCGGTCCGCCTCTTGTGCTCGTACACATCGACGGGGTCCAGCCCTGCCGGGTCGAAGATGCCGCCCGAGGAATCGGAAAGCGCCGTTATCCTCATTCCGAGCTCCTCCTTCAGCAGACGGGCGGCGTTCCACCCCACGTTGCCGAAGCCTTGCACCGCGGCCGTGGCGCCCTCCCGTTGCACTCCCTCCACCGTCATGGCCTCCCGGACGCAGTATGCCAGTCCGCGAGAGGTCGCCTCCTCCCTTCCCTCCGAGCCGCCCAGGGAGATGGGCTTGCCGGTGACGACGCCCGGAACGGAGTAGCCGACGTTCATGGAGTAGGTGTCCATTATCCACGCCATCACCTGGGCGTCGGTGTACATGTCGGGGGCGGGAATGTCGACGTGGGGGCCGATTATGGGCGCGATCTCCGACGCGTACCTCCTGGTCATCCGCTCCAGCTCGCCAGCGCTCATCTCCTTGGGGTTGCAGATGACGCCTCCCTTGGCGCCACCGTACGGCAGTCCGACCGTCGCGCACTTCCAGGTCATCCACATGGCCAGGGCGCGGACCTCGTCCAGGGAGACCGCGGGATGGTAGCGTATCCCGCCCTTGCACGGCCCACGGGCGAAATTGTGCTGGACGCGAAAGCCGGTGAACACCCTGATGGAGCCGTCGTCCATCCGGACCGGGAAGTTCACCGTGAACTCCCTCTTGGGCCGTGTCATGAGGTCGATCATTCCCTGCTCCAGGCCCAGCATCTCGCCCGCTCTCTGAACCTGGCTGACCGCCACCTTATACGGGTCGGACCTAACGCTCATCACGGTGCCTTTTCTCCGCCGGACGCCGGCGAAAGGTCAAGATGTGTTCATCAAATTTATAGGCAAGCGTTGTTGATTATTACATCGATTTGACCAATGCCGAGATCGCTCAGATGCTCAACGAGTTCGCCGACCTCATGGAGCTGCGGGGGGACGTGTTCAAACGGAACGCCTACCGCCGCGCCGCTCAGGGAGTGGAAGCCCTCGATCGGGACATATCATTGTTGATCGAGGAGGGCCGACTGGAGGACGTTCCCGGGGTAGGGAAGAGCATAGCCCAGAAGATCAAAGAGATGGCCGAGACCGGCGGCTCCAAGGACCTGGACGAGCTCAGGCGATCGTTCCCGCCCGGGCTGGCCGAGGTGATGAGGGTGCCGGAGGTAGGGCCGCGCACCGCGGTCCGGCTGTACCGCGAGCTCGGAGTGACGAACCTGGATGAGCTGAAGAGAGCTGCGGAAGGGCACCGGATAAGGGAGTTGGCCGGCTTCGGGGAGCGCTCGGAGGAGAACATCCTCCATGGGGTCGGCCTCGTCCAGGGCGAAGGGCGCCGCATGCTGCTTTCCGACGCCCTCCGCAAGGGCGAGGCCATCGCCGAGCATGTCCGCTCCTGCGGCATCACCCTCGTATCGGTGGCGGGGTCCATGCGGCGCATGAGGGAGACGGTCGGTGACGTGGACGTCCTCGTCGGCACCGACCGCCCGGATGAAGCGATGAAGGCGCTCATCTCATTCCCTCAAACGGTCGATACCATCGTGAGGGGGGACAGGAAGACCAGTGTGCGGCTGTCCGACGGCACCCAGGCGGACATGAGGGCCGTCCCGGAGTCCAGCTACGGCGCCGCCCTGCAGTACTTCACGGGGTCGAAGGAGCACAATGTCAAGCTGCGACGGATAGCGATGCGAAAGGGGCTCCGGCTCAACGAGTACGGCCTGTTCGACCAGGATGGGAACGACCTTGTCGCCGGCCTTCCGGAGGAGGAGATATACCGGCTGCTGGACCTGCAGCCGGTGCCTCCGGAGCTGCGCGAGGACCGCGGCGAGATCGAAGCGGCCGCCGAGGGCCGCCTCCCCCGGCTGGTCGAGATGAGCGACATACGGGGCGATCTGCACGTCCATACCGACATGAGCGACGGCCACGGGACCATGCGAGAGATGGCCATGGCGGCGAAGCGCCGCGGCTACGAGTACGTCGGGCTGACGGACCATTCGGCATCGCTGCATATAGCGCACGGCCTCAGCGTGGAGGAGCTGCTGGACTCGGTGGAGCAGGCCCGCCGGCTCACCGAGGAGCTGGGGTTCCCGGTCCTGAGGGGAGCCGAGATGGACATACTGGAGGACGGCTCCCTGGACTACCCGAACGAGGTGCTGGACCGGCTCGACTACGTCATCGGTTCGGTCCATTCCCGGTTCAAGATGAACGCCGACGAGATGACCGAACGCGTGATACGCGCCATACGAAGCGACCGCCTGGACATCCTCGGCCATCCCACCGGGCGGCTGCTCGGCCGCCGGGAGGGGTACGCCATCGACATCGACGCCGTCATGGAGGAAGCGAGGAGGCACCGCGTGGCGATGGAGGTGAACGGGTTCCCGGACCGTCTGGACCTCAACGACCTGAACTGCCGGAAGGCGAAGGACCGGGGCGTCATGATCGTGCTGGACACCGATTCCCATCGGGAAGCGAACCTGGCATACATGCGCCTGGCGGTCGCCACGGCAAGGCGCGGATGGCTTGGTCCGGAGAACGTGCTCAACTGCCTTCCCCACCACCTGCTAATGGCCTCCCTGGACCGTTGAAAGGCCGAAAGTATATGACCGGCCATGTGATTAATGAGACGGGACCCGGACATGGAATTGATCGAGGTGGCAGACTCCATCAGAAGCATGGAGATCAGGGGCGCAGGGCTCATCGCCCGCTCCGCGGCGGAGGCCATGAGGCACACTGCCCAGGAGTTCAAGGGCGAGGACATAGCCGCGTTCCGCCAGGTGCTCGAAGAGGGAAAGAAGACCCTGGTGGCGTCACGCCCGACCGCCATTTCCCTGTGGAACGCCGTGCAGGCCACCCTGCGAGGGACGCAGGATGCGGGATCGGTGGAGGAGCTGCGCAGCCTCGTGGTCGCGAACGCCGACCGGTTCGTGAAGCGCTCGTCCCGCGCCGTCGAAACGATCGGCGAGTTCGGCGCCAAGCGCCTGAAGGACGGCATGAAGGTCATGACCCACTGCAATAGCAAGGCGGCCCTCAGCGTGCTCAAGACCGCTCACGCCAACGGCATGGACATCGAGGTGTACGCGACCGAGTCGCGGCCGTGGAGGCAGGGCCTTCTGACGGTGAAGGACCTCAGCGCGGCGGGGGTGCCGTGCACGCTCATCATCGATTCGGCGGTGAGGTGGGCCATGAAGGACATGGACGCCGTATTCGTAGGCGCTGACACCATATGCTCCAACGGAGCGGTGATCAATAAGATCGGCACGTCGCAGGTCGCAATGGCGGCGCACGATTCCCGCGTCCCGTTCATGGTGTGCGCCGAGACCTACAAGTTCTCGCCCCGGACGCTGAGCGGGGAGATGGTGGAGATCGAGGAAAGGGACGCTTCCGAGGTCGTCGACCCCAGCCTGTTGCCGGCCGGGGTCAGGGTAAGGAACCCGGTGTTCGACGCCACGCCGCCGGAGTACATCGATTCGCTGATAACCGAGGCGGGGGTGATCCCGCCCTACGCCGCATACGAGGTCATCGTCCGGGAGTTCGGGCAGGGCAGCATTTTCGAGGGGACGGAGGACTGAACATGGAATATTCCGATCGCTACCTGCATCTGGGCGAGAGCGTCGACCCGGATGAGTTCGTGTTTTGCAAGTACAAGATGAAGACCGACCTGGACCTGAGGAAGGCGGCGGTAGCCATCGCGACCGAGCAGTCGACCGGCACTTGGACCGGCATATCGACCATGAACGATGACATACTGGAGCGCTATGGCGCCAAGGTCACGAACATCGACGGCAACGTGGCCACTGTGGCATTCCCGGCCGATGATTTCTCCATCGATATCGGAGGGGTGCCGCAGATCCTCAGCGTCATCGCCGGGAACCTCTTCGGACTGGAGGCCCTGAAGGGAGTGCGGCTGGAGGACGTATCCTTCCCCCGATCCATACTGGAGCAGTTCAAGGGCCCCAAGTTCGGCATACAGGGACTGCGGGACGCCCTGCACAGGCCGACCAAACCGCTGGTCGGGACCATCGTGAAGCCGAAGATCGGCCTGCCGCCCCAGGGATACGCGGACTACATCTACGAGTCCGGGATGGGAGGGCTGACCAACGGCAAGGACGATGAGACGCTCTCCAACCAGAAGTTCTGCCCATTGGAGGACCGCGTGGTGGCGGTGGCGGAGGCCATAGACCGCGTCAGGGATGAGACCGGGCACGTGATGATGCATGCCATCAACGTCTCGACCAGCGGCCACCAGATCGTGGAGGTGGCCGAGAGGGCGCAGGAGCTTGGGGCGTCGGAGCTGATGGTCGACGTCATCACCTGCGGGTTCGCCGCGGTGCAGGCGCTGGCCGAGGACCCGTCCATCAAGCTGCCTATACATGTTCACAGGACCATGCACGGCGCCATTACACGCAATCCGGACCTTGGCGTGGCGATGCCGGTGTTCTCCAAGCTGGTGCGGATGTGCGGCGGCGACGCCCTGCACGTCGGCACCTTCGGAGTGGGGAAGATGAGCGGGTCATCGAGCGAGGACCTGGCGAACCAGCAGGCGTGCGTCGATACCAGCGTGCCGTACAAGCCGATGATGCCGGTATGCTCGGGCGGCATGCACCCCGCCCTCATCGAGCCGCTGGTCAAGATCACCGGGCTGGACGTGCAGATCCAGGCGGGAGGCGGAGTGGCCGGCCACCCCGGAGGGGTCAGAGGCGGGGCCATGGCAATGTCCCAGGCGGTCGACGCCGCCTCGGCCGGCATCGCCTTCAAGGACTACGCGGCCGATCACAAGGAACTGTTTCAAGCGATCAAGAAGTGGGGATGAAAATGCAGCTTAAAGCGAAGTACATCGACATGGAATCGGCCGAGTACACTTGCGTTCTGCACGTGGACGACGCCAAGGAGATGGGCGTGAGAGAACAGGACCGCGTTCGGGTCAAGCACGAGCGCAGCGCCGTGGTGACGCTGGTCCACACCACCGACACGGTGGTGCAGCCCGGAGAGGTGGGCATACTCGGCCGCGCGTATGTCGAGCTGGGCCCGGAGGCCGACGAGATCATAGAGGTGGTCGCCACCTCCAGGCCGGCCTCGGTGGAGTTCATCAAGAAGAAGATGGCCGGGAAGGAGCTAACCACGGCGGAGATCCGGACCATCGTGAACGACATCGCCGAGCACAGCCTCAGCAACATCGAGCTGACCGCGTACGTCACCTCGCTGGAGATCAACGGCATGAACATCCGGGAGACCGCCGACCTGACCATGGCCATGGTGGAGACCGGGGAGGTCATCAAGTTCGACCGCTCCCCGGTGTTCGACTTCCACTCCATCGGCGGATGCCCCGGGAACAAGATCACCTTGCTGGTCGTTCCCATAGTGGCGGCGGCCGGACTGCTGCTTCCCAAGACGTCCTCCCGCGCCATCAGCTCGGCGGCGGGGACCGCGGACATCGTGGAGGTGTTCGCCAACGTCGATCTGGACTCCAACAAGCTGCGCACCATCGCGGAAACGACCGGCGGCGCGCTGGCCTGGGGCGGCTCCATGAACCTGGCCCCGGCCGACGACGTCATCATCCGGGTCGAGTATCCTCTGGGCATCGACCCCCATGCCCAGTTGCTCGCTTCGGTCATGAGCAAGAAGAAAGCGGTGGGGGCGGAGTTCCTGGCCATCGACATCCCGGTGGGCGAGGGCACCAAGGTGCCGACCATGGAGAAGGCCCAGTCCTTCGCCAAGGACTTCGTCGAGCTCGGAGAGCGGCTCGGCATGCACGTGGAGGTCGCCATCACCTACGGGGACCAGCCGGTCGGCAGGGCCATCGGGCCTGCCCTGGAAGCGAGGGAGGCCATCCGCATCCTGGAAGGCGACCCTCATCCGTCCAGCGTCATCGAGAAGGCCGCCGGCATGGCCGGCATCGTGCTGGAGATGGGCGGCATCCATAGGGGCGAGGCGAGAGCGAGGGAGATCCTGGCATCGGGAAAGGCGCTGGAGAAGTTCCGCGAGATCGTGGCCGCGCAGGGCGGCGACCCCAACATCCGCTCCGAGGACATCAAGGTGGGCGAGTTCACCTATGACGTCTCTTCGAAGATGTGCGGCTACGTGAACGCGATAAAGAACAAGCAGCTGGTCCGGCTGGCCCGCGCCGCCGGGGCGCCCAAGGACAAGGGGGCCGGCATCCTGCTGCACAAGAAGAAGGGGAACCGCGTGGGCGAGGGGGAGCCGCTGTTCACCATCTACGCGGACAACCGGGCCAAGCTGGAGATGGCCATCGAGCTGTCGCGGAAGCTCGACCCCATCACGGTGGAGGGCATGATATTGGCAAAGCTGCCATACATCTCCAAGAGCACCGTCATCGAGAGGACCTTCTGCCCTGTACCCTCAGAGCGTCAGGCAGAGTGAGATCGCCGCGAGCCACCGCCTCGGCCAGCTCGGTCGAGATGGTGACCCGCCCCCCGCTCTCGATGCGGCTCAGACGCTGGATGTCCCTGACCTCCCCGGCGGTAGGCTCCACCCTCGGCGGGAACGGCAGCCGGCGGCCGGCCAGCATCGCTATGCTCACCGCCGCGTCGGCGTCCGGCTCATCCGTCCGGCGGGTGGTGCCCCGCTCGTCCACCACCTCGACATCGTCTACCACGTTCCATATGGCGCGTATGACCCTATCACGGTTGGTCGGGTCGCCATGGCCCACCTTGGCCACCAGGCGCTCGTGGCCGACGCCATGGCCAAAGCGGACCACCTCACCGGCCACCGCCTCCGGGGAGCTTACCGTTTCGGCGAACAACACCCTGCCGTCACCGATGATCGCCAGACCGGGCCTCCTGCCCGGATCGATGCCGACCACCATGGTATAGAACCGCTCCCTACCGTTCAGGCGGCTGCGGGCCAGCTTGTAAGCCATCGCCGGCGAGTCCTCGGCCACCACCCGGCGGAACCGCACCTTCGGCCCCTCCTCCCTGGTGGTGATGATCGCCCCCACGTTGGCAGGGATGTCCTCGTCGAAGTCCAGCGCCACGAATGGCTCCCTGTGGTCCTTGAGCATCTGGACCAGTTCGTAGAAGAAGCGAAAATTGGCGGTCATGATGCCGATGACCTTCATCCAACAAGGAGATGGCGTCGGATGCATATCACTCTGTCGCACGCCGCCAGATGGCCGGTCGGACCGCACTCTACGCCGCCGCGGCGGCCATAAGCGCCCTTGCCCTGGATCCAGGCGGCGTCAGCCGGCCTGAGGTCCCGACGCTCTGCCGTCCACCCGGTCGACGGCGCGGGGTATGATCCTGCCCAGGAGGGCGAACCCGGCCATGCTGAGGAGCGAGATCGAGGCGATGGACGCCCACAGCACCACCGGATCGGCCACGAGTGAATCGTAGAGAACGCCGCCCACCAGGGGTCCGACCGACCAGCCGAAGGTGTAGAAGATGCCCGACACCCCCATGTACCGGCCGCGCTCGTTCTCCGGGCTGATGTTCGCCACCAGGTTGGTGCTGGCCGGGGAGGTGGTGTTCTCCCCCAGGGTGGTGATGATCATCGACACCACCAGGATCCACATGTCCGAGGCAGCGCCCAGTATGAGGTAGCCGACCGCGTACATCAGCGCTCCCGCGGCAAGCACGTGGGACATCCTGAAGCGGTTGATGTACCTGGCCATGGGAAGCTGCAGTAACACCACCATGGCACCGTTGAGCGCGTACAGGTAGCCGACCTCCGCCACCGATATCCCGACCACGTCCTCAGAGAACAGCGCGAAGGTGGAGGTCATCTGCCCCAGCACGACGGACAGCGGGATGGAGGCGAGGCAGAGCACCAGGAACGCCCTGTTCTTCCCGATCCTGAGGAGGTCGCGGGGGCGGAAGCGGTCGACCTGGCCCGCAGTGCGGCGGGGATCGGCCAGCTTGGTGAATATGATGACCGCCACGACCACGCTGGTGAGGGCTGTGAACACGAACAGCGAGGCGTACGAGAGCATCGCCAGTATGCCGCCCAGCAGCGGCCCCAGGGTCCAGCCGATGTTTTGCCCCACCCGCAGGATGCTGTACGCCTCCAGTCTGCGGCCTGGCGGGACGAGGTCCGCGACCATGGCGTTGGTGGCCGGCTCGAACAGGGAACCAGTGAACGAGGACACCATGAGAAGGGCGGAGATCAGCCTGAGGTCGACCATCTCGGCTATGGCAAGGGACAGCAGCAGGAACACCGCGCCGCGCACGGCCATGGAGGTCCACATCACCGGGCGGCGGCCCAGGCGGTCGGCCAGCTCCCCGCCGATGATCTGCCCGACCGCCCCGGACAGGGCGTTGCCGAGGAAGATCATGCCCACGATGGTCATGGGCACCCCCATCTTCGTGTAGAGGAATATGGAGAGGAAGGGCATGACTATGGAGAAGCCGGTGGCCGCGATCACGCGTCCGCCGAATAGCATCCACAGCCGGCGGTCGTAGCCTTGCAGCGACCGCGAGAACCATCGGGGCATGATTCGAGGAGCGCCGGAGGGCTACTTCATTCTTTTTGATGTCCGTTCAACGCTTCTTCTTGAGCTTGGAAAAAGGACGGTTGGCCTGCTGGCCCTCGATCTCATCGAGGCGCTTCAGCAGGCTCTTCTGTTCATTGTTGAGCTTCTCCGGCACCTTGAGCTTCATGCGGACGTAGAGGTCGCCGCGCAGATCGCCGCGGACCGGCATGCCGCGGCCTTTGAGCCGGAAGACCGTATCGGGCTGCGTCGAAGGGGGCACCTTCACCTTGGCAGTGCCGTCCAGCGACTTGACGTCGATCTCCCCTCCCAGCGCCGCGGTGGGGAAGCTCATCTCGGCCTCCATCAGCAGGTCGGCGCCGTCGCGGCGGTACAGCCTATGGTCCCGGACGTTGATGACAACGTAAAGGTCCCCGGCCGGGGCGCCGGGGCTTCCGATCTCCCCCGCCCCCGGGATCCGCAGCCGTGAGCCGGTGTCGACCCCCTTGGGGATGTCGAGATCGATCTGCGAGGTGCGCTGATTGACCCCCCGGCCATCGCACTCCAGGCACGATGAGCCAGGCGCCCGGCCGGAGCCGCGGCATCGCGGGCATGGGCCGACCGAGACGAACTGCGCGAAGCCCCGGGACTGCGTGCGGCGGGCCTGCCCGGTGCCCCCGCAGTCGGGGCATGGAACGACCTTGCCGCCCTTGGCCCCGGTGCCCTGGCAGGCATCGCACCGGTCGAACTTGGGCACGGTGATGCGTTTCTTGACGCCGCTGAACGCCTCCTCCAGCGTGATCTCCAAGTCCATCCGCATGTCGCGGCCGCCGGCGCGCTGCTGCTGCCGGCCTCCGCCGCCGAAGAACATGTCGAAGATGTTGCCGAAGCCGCCCAGGTCGCCGAAGATGTCCCGGACGTCCCCGTAGTGGGAGAAGTCGCTCCAGTTGAAGTTGCCGTCCTGGAACTGCGAGCTGACACCGGCGTGGCCGTACTGGTCGTACAGGCTCCGCTTCTTCTCATCCGCGAGCACCTCGTACGCTTCCGAGATCTCCTTGAACCGCTCCTCCGCCACCTTGGGATCCTCCTTGGTGACGTCGGGATGATACTGGCGGGCCAGCTTGCGATACGACTTCTTTATCTCTTCGGCGGAAGCGTCGCGCTGGACCCCCAGGGACTCGTAGTAGTCGCGCTTCTCCATGGACTTTCCTTCAGTCAACTATGTGGTAGTCGGCGTCGGTGAAGTCGCCCTTTCCGCCCTTGTCTTCAGCGCCTGGCTGCGAGGGGCCGGCCGGCTCTCCCTGCTGGGGCTGCTGAGCGGCCGCTTCCTGGTAGATGCGGGTCGACACGGCAGTAAGCTCCTTGGTGAGGGCGTCCAGCTTTGCCTTGACAGCGTCGGCGTCGTCCGTCTTCATCGCTTCCCGAAGCTCATCGGCGGCCTTGTTCACCTTCTCCTTCTCCTCGGCGGTGACCTTGTCGCCCAGGTCCTCCAGCGTCTTGTCCGAGGTGTACAGGAGGGTATCGGCCTGGTTCATCAGCTCGACCTTCTCCCGCTTCTTCTTGTCCTCGTCGGCGAACTGCTCTGCCTGATTGACCATCTTGTCTATCTCTTCCTGGGACAGCTTGGTGGAGGCGCTGATGGTGATCTTCGTCTCTTTTCCGGTCCCTAGGTCCTTGGCGGAGACGTTGATGATCCCGTTGGCGTCGATGTCGAAGGTTACCTCGATCTTGGGGACGCCCCTCGGAGCTGGCGGTATGCCGGTCAGCTGGAACCGTCCCAGCGAGACGTTGTCGGCGGCCATCTCCCTCTCGCCCTGCACCACGTGGACCTCCACGCTGTCCTGGCGGTCAGCGGCGGTGGAGAACACCTGGCTCTTGCGGGTCGGGATGGTGGTGTTGCGCTCGATGAGCCTGGTCGCCACGCCTCCCAGGGTCTCGATGCTCAGGGACAGCGGGGTCACGTCGAGCAGTAGGATGTCCTTGACCTCGCCGGCCAGGACGGCTCCCTGGATGGCCGCGCCCATCGACACGCACTCCATGGGGTCGATCCCGCGCTGGACCTTCTTGCCCACGACCGATTCGACGAACCGCTGTATGATGGGCATGCGGGTCGGGCCTCCCACCATGATGATGTTGTCCACCTGGTCGGCGGTGAGGGCGGCGTCCTTGAGGGCGTTCTGTATGGGCCCCTTGCAGCGTTCCACGGTCGGATTGACGAGCTCCTCCAGCTTCGCCCGGGTGATGGACATGGTAAGGTGTCGGGGGCCGTTCTGGTCCGCGGTGATGAAAGGGAGGTTGATCTCGGTGTTCATGGTGGAGGACAGTTCGATCTTGGCCTTCTCGCACGCCTCCTTCACCCGCCACATGGCCATCTTGTCCTTGGTCAGGTCGATGCCGGTCTCGTTCTTGAACTGCGCCGTGGCGTAGTTCATGAGGGCCTGGTCCATGTCGGTGCCGCCTAGCTGGGTGTCGCCCGATGTGGAGAGGACCTCGAACACTCCCTCGGAGTAGTCCATGATGGTGACGTCGAGCGTGCCCCCGCCGAGGTCGAACACTAGGATCTTCTGGTCCTTCCCCTGGTTGTCCAGTCCGTAGGCCAGCGCCGCGGAGGTCGGCTCGTTGATGATCCTTACGACCTCCAGGCCGGCGATGGTGCCGGCGTCCTTGGTGGCCTGGCGCTGGTTGTCGTTGAAGTATGCGGGAACGGTGATGACCGCCCTGTCAACGGTATCGCCGAGGAACGCCTCGGCGTCGCGCTTGATCTTCTGCAGGATGAAGGCGGACACCTGCTGGGGCGTGTACTCCTTCCCGTGAACATTGAACTTGAAGTCGGTGCCCATCTTGCGCTTGGCCGCAGCGATGGTGCCCTCGGGGTTGGTGACGGCCTGGCGCCTTGCCGGCTCGCCCACCAGAAGCTCGCCTTCCTTGGTGATCGCCACGTACGACGGGAAGGCCTTCCCTCCCATGCTGGTCCCTTCCGCGCTGGGGATGACGGTCGGCCGGCCGCCTTCCATGACCGCAGCCGCGGAGTTGCTCGTACCCAGGTCTATTCCTATGATCTTTGCCATTGTAATCACTCGCTCCTTGCTACTTTTACCTTGCACGTCCTCAGCACCTTGCTGCCGAGGAAGTACCCTTTCTGATACACCTCAAGGACGGCGCCGTCCTCCCCCTCTCCAGTCGCCAGAGCTTCCTGGCATGTGGGGTCGAACTTGCCATCCGTGGGGATCTCTCGAACGCCGCTGTCCTTCAGGAGGGCGGCCAGGTTAGTGTGAATCTTGGAAACGCCATTCCTAAGCTCGTCGGCGTCGCAGTCGGCCTCCAGGGCTCGCTGCAGATCGTCATACACGATTAGGATGTCGAAGAGCAGGCGCTCGTTGGCGCAGCTCATTATCATTTCCTTCTCTTTTGCCGCCCTCTTCTTGTAGTTCTCGAACTCCGCCTGAACGCGGCGGGCAGTGTCGAGGTAGTCCTGGGACAGGGCGGCCTGTCGGGACAGTTCTTCGTTCTTTGTCTCCATCTGTGCCCTCAGCGATTCGATCTCGTCGGAGAGGTCGGCGCCCTCTCCGCATTCTGGACTTTTTTCTGGCTTATCCATTGTGGCACCTTCCCAAAGTGGGACTCGTCCGATGCAGAAATGTCAAGAGGTTTGAGGGGGGTTGGCACCCCCCCGTCGTGTTTAATCGTCCTCGCCCATGTCAGGCGCGCCGCCGGCCCCGGGGCCGCCGCCGGCACCAGCGCGGGCTGCGATGACATCATCGATGCGGAGGATCATGACCGCGGCATCGGTGGCAGAGTTGATGGCCTGGCGGCCGACCCTGATGGGCTCGATGACGGTCTCGACCTTCATGTCGACGATCTTGCCGGTGTAGACGTTCAGGCCGGCATTGACCTTGCCCTCCTTGTGCGCCTTCCTCAGGTTGATGAGGACGTCGATGGGGTCCAGTCCAGCGTTCTCAGCGAGAGCGGTGGGGATGACCTCCATGGCGCTGGCGTAGGCGTCGATGGCGATCTGCTCGCGGCCGCCCACGGTGGCGGCGTACTCGCGGAGGCGAAGGGCGATCTCCGACGCGGTGGAACCGCCGCCGGTGGCCATCTTTCCGTCCTCGATGGCGACCGCCACCACGGACATCGCGTCGTCGAGGGAGCGCTCCACCTCATCGATGACGTGCTCGGTGCCTCCCCTCAGCATGAGGGACACGGCCTTGGGGTTCTTGCATCCGGTGATGAAGGTGAGCTCGTCCTCTCCGACCTTGCGGACCTCCACCATGCTGGCACATCCCAGCTCGTCGGCGGTGAGCTCCTCGAGCTTGGTGACCACGGTCGACCCGGTGGCCTTGGCAAGCTTGTCCATGTCGGACTTCTTGACGCGGCGGACGGCGAAGATGCCTTCCTTGGAGAGGAAGTGCTGGGCCAGGTCGTCGATGCCCTTCTGAACGAACACCACATTGGCGCCGGAGGCCTTGATGTTCGCGACCATCTTGCGCAGCATGTTCTCCTCCTCGGCCAGGAAAGCGGCCATCTGGGAGGGGTCGGTGATCTCGATCTTGGCGTCGATCTCGGTCTTCTGGACCTCGATGGCCGCATCGAGCAGGGCAATCTTGGCGTTCTCTACCTTCTTGGGCATGGCCGGGTGGACGGGCTCCTTGTCGATGATGATGCCCTGGATGAACTCGGTGTCGTCCATGGAAGCGCCGGTCTTCTTGACGATCTGGATGTTGTCCATGTCGACGTTCCACTTGTCGTTGCTCTTCTCAGCGACGGCGGTGACGGCCTGCACGGCGAGGTCGCCGAGGCCCTTGCGGGAGCCGCTGACGGACTTCGAGATCATGGACGTCTCAGCGATGAGCCTGAGGGACTCCGCATCCTTGATGTCCACAGGAGTGGAAACGGCGTCCAGTACCTCCTGGGCCTTGGCAGCGGCGAGCCTGTAGCCGCCGGCGATGATGGTGGGGTGGATGTTGGACTCGATAAGGTCTACGGCCTTCTTCAACAGCTCCCCGGCCAGGATGACCGAGGTGGTGGTCCCGTCCCCGGCCTGCTCGTCCTGGGTCTTGGCGACCTCCACCAGCATCTTAGCGGCAGGGTGGTCCACGTCGATCTCCTTCAGGATGGTCACGCCGTCGTTGGTGATGACGACGTCTCCAAGGCTGTCAACGAGCATCTTGTCCATACCGCGGGGTCCCAGGGTGCTGCGGACCGCGTCGGCGATGGCCTTTGCGGCCTGGATGTTGTTGAACTGCGCATCCTTGCCCTTGTCCCTCTTGGTACCTTCTTTCAGAATGAAGATCGGTGTATTACCCATTCCCATATATTTGCCTCCAATGTCAGTCGTGACCAGCTAGGATCTCCTAGCTAAGCTTCCGTTGAATGTTTGTTCTTCTATATAAGTTTAGTGAGGACATACCTCCTCCCAGGGATTCCCAAAGAAGAAAACGCGAAGACTGGACGTGTTCGCTCCGGCGATGTGGAGCGGCCACCCGCTCCGAACCGGCCGCGGGGCGGGGGGAGATTGAAATATGGAGAGGGGCGTTCGGAAGAACGCATGGGAGAACTAGAGACCTGCCTGGCGGTGCTGTACAAGCGCAAGGGCAAGAACGTCCTCACGGAGGCGGAGTTCCAGTTCGCGGTGTCGCTGGACTTCCGGTGGTTCACCCCCCAGGAAGCGCAGCGCCTGATGGACCTGTCCATCAAGCGCGGACTGCTGGTCCGCACCGACATGTACCTCAGCCCGTCGTTCGACTACAAGGACATCGAAGCGCCGCTGTCGTTCCGGCCGAGCCACGACGTGCTGGCCGGAGAGAAGGAGGAGCCTTCCCTGTTCGCCCAGCTGGTCCATCTCATTACCACCAAGGGCGGGCTGAAGAAGAGGGACGCCGTGGCCAGGGTTAACAAGGCGCAGGAGCGCCTGGGCGTCGATGTCGAGGTGGCGGCCATCATCGTGGCCGGCGACCTCGGTGTGGACGTCTCCGGGCTCATCGGTCCCGTGAGAGAGGAGGTCCTATCCCGATGATCACTTCTTCTTGATCAGGTCGCCCAGGGTCAGCACCTTCTTGCTTCCGGACGATTCCGGCTTCACCAGGGTGACCTTCTCGGTGAGCTTGATGTTGAGCTCCCGCTCCAGCTTCTTGATGAGTTGATCGCTCGGCCTCATGGAGCCGCTCTCCAGCTGGGCGATGACGCTGCTCCTCTCGTTGACCTTGGACGCCAGTTCGTCCTGCTTAAGGCCCCGGGCCATCCTGGCCTCCCTTATCACCTTGTCATAATCGGTCACAAGGTCGACCACCGTCTCTTCCTGGAAGACGTCCCGGGAGCGCATTCTCCTCTCCCGCGCCTGAAGCCTTTCCGAGACCACCGCCCGGTTGGGAGGGGCGGCCCCTCCCTTCCCCTTCTTGGAGGCCCCCTTCCCCTCGGGGCTCTCCCCGAAGTGGGCGCATTCCTTGCAGACCTTGAGCTGGGCCCCCTCTAGAAATATGGTCCGAACGAAGTCGGAATCCTTGCCGCACATCTCGCAGATCATTTCTCGTCGGCTGACTAAGCCCCTACCATGATTTAAGGACATTGTTGCGCATCGCGCCGGTTCGCGTATTATTGAGTTCGGGAAGGTCGGGCACAGGAATAATAATGCCGGATGACATATATCACATCAGGACGGAGAGCGTGGGGGGGTGTCCTGCGCCGAGGGAAGTTTGCTGTCTGGCCATCGCGTTCCGATCACTGGTCCTGCGAAACGGTCTTATAGCTCAGCCCTTATTGTAATCGTCGCCGAGGTGAGCCATTGAAGGAACCCCAATTGGAAGAGCTCGTATCCGAGATGAAGGACAAGGTCGAGGTCCTAGAGAGGCGCAACGGAGAGCTCCTCGAGGAGATCAGAAGAGTGGAGGGGGAGAAGCGCTACGTGGAGAGCGAGCTCTTCCGACTGCAGAAGGAGCTCAAGCGCATGCGGGCCGAGATGGAGCGGTTGAAGTCGCCTCCGCTGATCATAGGCGCCATTAAGGACGTCCTTGCCGACGGCCGCGTCATCGTCAAGTCCTCCACCGGGCCTGACTTCATAGTGTCCACTTCCGAGTACGTTCCCATGGAGGACCTCATCGTGGGTTCAAGGGTCGCGCTGAACAAGCAGACGCTGGCCGTCATGGGCGTGCTGCCTCCCTCCCTGGACCCCATAGTGGTGGGGGCGGAGATCATCGAGAAGCCGGCGATATCGTACGATCAGATCGGCGGGCTGGACGACCAGATCCTGGAGGTCCGGGAGGCCGTGGAGGACCCGCTGCTGAAGCCCGACCTGTACAAGAAGGTGGGCATCGAGCCGCCAAAGGGCGTGCTGCTGGTCGGACCTCCCGGGACGGGAAAGACGCTGCTCGCGAAGGCGGTGGCCCACCAGACCAATGCCACCTTCATTCGCTTCGTCGGCTCCGAGCTGGTCCAGAAGTACATTGGCGAGGGGGCCCGCCTGGTGCGGGAGCTGTTCGAGCTGGCCAAGGAGAAGGCCCCCAGCATCGTGTTCATCGATGAGCTCGATTCCATCGGGGCGAAGAGGCTGGAGGTCGCCACTTCCGGCGACAGGGAGGTCCAGAGGACGTTGATGCAGCTGCTGTCCGAGCTGGACGGCTTCAACCCCATAGGCGAGGTCAAGATCATCGGCGCCACCAACCGCCCGGACATCCTGGACGACGCGCTGCTGCGCCCCGGGAGGTTCGACAGGATCATCGAGATCCCCGTCCCCGGCTACGAGGGCCGCCTGTCGATCCTCAAGATCCACACCCAGAAGATGAGCATCGACGACAACATCGTGCTCAGCGACCTTGCCATGAAGGCCGACGGCGCCACCGGCGCCGATATCAAGGCCATCTGCACCGAGGCGGGGATGTTCGCCATCCGGGACAACCGCGACAGCGTTTCCATGATCGACTTCGAGAGGGCCATCGTCAAGGTCCTGGACAACGAGGTCAACAAGATCGTGGAGAGCGGCGTGATGTTCGCCTGAAACCCCTTCAGTCCCCTTTCTTTATCCACCATCTATCTGTTCGTATAATCAGGGTTGACATTATTAGCTAACCTATTATATATATTAGAAATCGTCGTCGCATTCATGAGCTCGCTGGGCATGCCTTACGCCCCTATTGATGGTCACTCCACCAGGATAATGAGGTCGGCGATGTGCCGGCCGATGTCGGCGGTCCAGATATCCCATTCATCCGGCGTGCCGGTGGCCGTCGCATTCCGCAGGATCCGGCAGCTGGTGGCCGCCGGCATGCTTCGAGAGGAGCTTCGAGTGGTGAACACCGGAGGGAAAGAGATTCCTCTGTACGCCGCCACGCTCAACTGTGGCTACGTGTTCGTAGAGGACGGACGGCTTCGCATCCGCCTGTCGATGAACGGCGACGCCCCAGAGGCGTCCGGCGCGGAGAGGATGCTCTAGGCGTTCTTTCCGATGTCCTCGCCGCCCTCGAAGTACATCTGTATCATGGAATAGATGTCCTCCATCCCCGTTCCCTCCTCAGCGGACACGGGGTACATCTCCTTGTACATCCCCACGCTCTCCATCGCCTTGAACAGCTCGATGCTCATGATCGACTGGGCGCTCATGTCGGTGTCGGTGAGGGCGTTGTATAGTGCATAGGGGTCGCGGGACCATCCCTGCATCTCCTCGACCTCCTCCTCCGTGAGCACGTCCGACTTGGATATGATGTTCATTATCGGCAGGTCATACCGGAACTGGGTGATCCCGCACAGCATGAGGTCGGAGACGAAGCCGTTGGGCCTCTTGGCCAGCGTAGGGTCGGAGAGGAAGACGAGGAAGCCATCCTCCTTACCCAGCTCATCGATGATGGTGTTGCTGGACGAGCGGAAGGCGAACAGTTCCATCTGGCCCGGGGTGTCCACCAGGCAGTAGTCGGCGCGGAACTCCTTGACCACGGTGGTCCACTCCCGGTTGTTCAGCGCCATGAGGTCGGCGGCCACCACCTGCGCCCCGTTGGGGCCGAGCGAGTAATCCTTCATCACATCGGCGATGTTCACCCAGTCCCGGATGTCCACGTCCGCCTGGTAGGGTACGAAGTCCGCTCCGGGGTCGAGGTTGACCACGATGGTGTCGATGCTGTGCAGGTCAAGCCATTCCTTGAACGCCTTGACCAAGGAGCTCTTACCGCTCCCCGCTGTGCCGATGAAGTAGATGTATCTCATTTGGCGGCCTCCCGGGACCTTTGGTCACGTGGGAGAACGCAGCCCGGCCAAATAGGTTTTGGGCGCTGCCATAAATACAGGGGGGCTGGAATGCTTGAACATGCACGATGAGCCCCCGGGCCTGCGGGACGTCGCCTCGCATCCGCTCTACGGTGCAATGGTGGGTCGCCGGGCAAGGCGGTTCTCCATGGGCGCCACCATACCGGCCGGCGAGCTCCAGTACTTGTCGGACGAAAAGCCTCTGCCGCTGACGGCGACGGAGCGGGGAGTGGTCCTGTCTGCGGCTACGGCTGCACCGGGCATCACTTCGCCCTGCCGTTCAACGCTCGTTATTCGCCCCAGCTGCCCAACTACAGCGGCTCGGCGTGGAGAAGGGCGTTCCCGTCCAGCGCCGGGTTCCACACCACCGAGGTGTTCTTCACCGACGATGACGGCACCTTTTTCCTTCCGTCCCGCGACGGGCCGGCCGACGGCCCGCTGATCGACTACCTGAAGGGGCAGAAATCGAGGATCGTCAAGCTGCGCGGCTGTAGGATGAACCTTCCGCCGCAGGACGAGCATGTGGGATCACACAACCACTGATGCGTCAACCGGCCGGGGAGTCTGCTCATCATCCCGGCGGCCGATGTCGCGCAGCACATGCTGCTGGCGCTGTGCTACCTGGTGCAGAACGGGCTGGGCATCTACGACGATTCAACCGAGAGCCGGTCACCGGGCTGGAGCGCTTCTCCGACCTGGTGGGAGGAAAACCGCCGCTGCCGCTGAGCCTGGTGGAGCAGCAGATGATCGGGGAGTGCTCGGCAGAGGTGTCGATCGCCTGATACTCGGGCATGCTCATGCTTCAGGCCATGGGCCTGGGGGGATGGATGTTCGATGGCGTCAACCCGCTCAGCGTGCTGGGGGCCAGCGGCGATCCCCAGGTGCCGGGGCTGGGGTTCCGATATGACGCCGACGCCATATGGGCGGCGCCGAACACTACTGGCCTGGATGGGTGTTCGAGGGTCATTGCCCTCCGCACCTCAAGGACATGCGCTCGGCGGTGGAGCGCGTGGTGGAGAGGAAGTTCGGCCCGGGAGGGCCTTTCCATCCCGATACGCCCGGCGCGTGGAAGGAGAGCAGAAAGGTAAGAGACTCGGCCCGCCGGCACGACGAGAGGTTCATCGACTGCGTGAGCTTGATGGCCCAGCACGCCCTGGACCGCTTCGGCAAATTCCCGGGAACGGTGCCCACCATCTGGGTGCTGGTGTACCTGCGGGCTCACCATCTGGACCTGGGGTTCTACGATCGGCACTTCTTCCCCGGAGCGTACCTGGACACGCATACCAGGCACATGGAGAGATGGCATGATGAAGGGTGAAAAAGGAGAAAGGAGCGGGCCCGGAGGGATTCGAACCCTCGGCCCATCGGTTAAGAGCCGATTGCTCTACCTAGCTGAGCTACGGGCCCCTTTCAGGCCGCTAAAGAAAGTGGATGTACATAAGCCTTTCGCGACCTGTCTCTACCGCCCCCAGTCGACAGGAACGGCGAACAGTTATTACTGAAATGGAACAAAGAGGACCGCATGACGCTAGCTAGGGAGATCATGACCGCTCCGGCGGTGGCGTTCGACGAGGACATGACGCTCAGGGAGGCGACCGTCATCATGGCCCGCCGGAAGGTGTCAGGAGCGCCGGTGATGGACGACGATGGGAAGTTGATCGGGGTCCTGTCGGAGAGTGACATCCTGGAGGAGGCCACGAGAAGGGTCGGTCCGGAGATGGGGTGCCCGTCGCTGTCGTTCCTCTCCCTGCCGTACGAGCGCATCGTCAGGAACGAGGACGTATGCCGCCGGTTCAACGAGGTCGGCGACGTGAAGGTGGGCGACGTCATGAACGACGAGGTGATCGCCATCAACGGCGACGACAGCGCCGAGGAGGCCCTGGAGACCATGATACGCTTCGACGTGAACCGCCTGCCGGTCATCGACGAGGACGGCAGGTTGATCGGCATCATAGCCAGACAGGACATCATGTGGTCGGTGTGCCGTGCGCTGCAGGCGGACAGCTGCAAGGAGACTAGTCCTCCCGCGCCCGAGGGCGTCAGGCGCTAGTTATTTCAATTCCGGGGGGATTGTGTGGGTGGGATGCCATCTGAGCGGGCTTGAGGTCCATGTTCTTGCCAGCGGCAGTGACGGGAACTGCACCGTCGTTCGCTGCGACGATACCGCCATCATGCTAGACGCGGGGCTGTCCGGCCGCCGCATCACCACGCTGATGAGCCGTGCGGGCATAGGGCCGGAGGAGCTCACCGGAATACTTCTGACACATGAGCACTCCGACCACGTCAAGGGGGCGGGCATCCTGTCCCGCCGGTACAAGGTGCCCATCTACGCGAACGAGAACACGCTCATATGCTCGAACATCGGCGCGGTGTGCGAGCATATGGTCTTTCAGACGAGGCGGCCGTTCTCCATCGGCCCGCTGACGATACGACCGCTGCCGATCTCCCACAACGCCGCCGAGCCCAATGCGTTCCACATCGCATGCGGGGACCGCAGCATGCTGCTGGCCACCGATCTGGGAGTGGTGAGCGATGAGGTGTTCGCGGCCCTACGCGACGTCGACCTCGCCATGATAGAGGCGAACCACGACCTCAACATGCTCATCCACGGGCCGTATCCCCCGATGCTCAAGACCGAGATCCGCTCCGACCGCGGGCACCTGAGCAACATCGACTGCGCCAGGGCGCTGTGGACCACTTCCCGCGAAGGGCGCAGGATCTTTCTGGCCCACATCAGCAAGAACAATAACACGCCCGAGCTGGCGAGGCGCACGGTGGCCCGGACGATGTGCTGCGGCGAGGACGCCGTGGACTGTCTCATGGACCCCGAGGACGTCCGTTCGATCGTGCTCTAGTGCCTGGTCATCTGCACCATGGCGGCCTTCTTTCGCGCCACCAGCGCCTTGGCGATGAGCGGAGGAAGGCATACCAGGTCCTCTTTCTTTAGATGATAGTCGCGGCCGGGACCGGCGAAGGGAGGAACGTCCTCCAGGATGCGCAGCACCACTATGTCGGAGGGGAGGTCAGGAGCGGGCATCTGCGGTTCCGGAGGAACGGGCAGAGGGTCGTCGGGAACGCCCTCCTCCTCCAGCATTTCTTCGTCCTCGGCATCCGGCATGTCTGGAACATCGGGCACCTCGATCGGCCGAACGGGCAGAGCGGATGGCGCTTCGAACGCTGCGTATGGGGCTTCGGCAAGCGGCTCGGGCACATGCTTTTCGCTGACCCCCCGGCCGGACAGCAAAGCGGCGCGGCGTTCCCTCAGCAGGGCGGCCACCCGATCGAATATGTCCACCTCCTCGGCGGTCAGCCGGTTGGTCTCCACCCGGTTGCCCTGCGCGGCCCGCAGGGCCATCGCCAGGATCTTCTCCATGCGGAAGTCGAACACCTGGTCCGCCTTCTCCTGGAACTTCGTCAGCTGATTGGCGGCCAGCTTGGCCCGGGTGGAGAACTGGTCCATGGCGAACTCCCGCTCACTGTCCCGGCGCAGTTCGTCCAATCGCTGCCTGATGACCACGTACAGGTCCTTGCGCACATCGCTGACGTTCTTGGTCCTCTGCTCCTTACGGTAGACCTCGGTGAGATGATCGTACTCGAAGGCCTCGACGGGAGGGGACATGATTGAGGGAATTCAGAGTGGCGTATTTGAGCGTATCCCGCCCGACGTTCTGGAATCTAAGCGACGACGCACCTCTCGGGCCGGGGCAAGGTATTCATTCCCTGGGCAGAATGACGGGAGCGTGGACCTATCGGCGGTGCTGCGCGGCGTCCAGGGCGGGACGGAGATCGACATCATGGTGACGCCCAATGCCAAGGTCCCGTCCATCGGGGAGGTGGACGAGTGGCGGCATCGGCTGATCGTAAAGGTCAGGGCGGTGCCTTCCGAGGGAAGGGCCAACCGGGCGGTGTGCGAGCTGTTCGAGAGCATACTGGACGCCAGGGTGGAGATCGCGCACGGCGCGACAGAGCGGCATAAGACGCTGTTCGTGCCGCTGCCCGTCTGCGACGCCAGAGAGAGGCTGGAGGGAGCTGTTGCGCGACGCCGATGAGATGGTGGATGAGTTCGAGGCCCTGCTGGAGGAGCTTCGCGAACTGGCGCGGGAGAGTGTCATACTGGTCGAGGGCAGGAAGGACCGACACGCCCTCGAAGAGCTGGGCATCCGCGGGGACATCGTCCAGGTGCAGGACGCCGGAGGCATCCTGGGGGTCGCGGAGGATCTGGCAGCGCAGGGGCGGAGCGCGATCATCCTGACCGACTGGGACCGAAAGGGTGGCCATCTGGCCGAACTGCTGCGGAATGCCCTGAGGGCGTGCGGCGTCCAGTACGACGATTCCATCAGGGCGAGGGTGTCGATGTTGAGCAAGAAGGAGATCAAGGACGTGGAGTCCCTGCCGGCGTTCGTGTCCCTGCTGGACGAGCGCGGTAGAGCGGCTCGGTGATCTACCCTCGAAACGTCTGCGTCCCGATGTCGGCCTCCGTGAGAATAAATATCCTCGTCGCACTGTAGTGACCGAGGGACATGACGGACGAGAGAATGTTGAAGAGGCTGGGCATAGGTAGCGTGGAGGAGCTTTTCTCAGACATTCCATCATCGGTCAGGACCGATGGGATCGGCATACCGCCGGGGATGTCGGAGATGGAGGTCATCCGCGAAGTGACCGACATGCTCTCGGCCAACGTCACCGCGTACGACCGCCCGTGCTTCATGGGCGGCGGCGTGTACCGCCGATTCATTCCCTCGGCGGTCAAGGCCATAGTCTCCCGCTCCGAGTTCGTCACCTCCTACACCCCGTACCAGGCGGAGATTAGCCAGGGGATGCTGCAAGCCCTCTTCGAGTACCAGAGCTACATTGCCGAACTAACGGGCATGGAGGCCGTCAACTCGTCCAACTACGACGCGGCCAACGCCCTGGGCGAGGCGGCCACCATGTGCTACCGCGTCAACCGGCGGAGGAAGTTCCTGATTCCGCAGGTCATCAGTTGCGACAAGCGCAGCACGCTGCGCAACTACGTGAGCGGGGCCGGCATGGAGATCGTCGAGTATGCGCACGACCCGAGGACCGGGGAGGCGGACATGGAGGACCTGAAGCGCAAGGCGGACGATGATGTCAGCGGAGTGTACGTCGAGGTGCCGAACTTCCTCGGGGTGATGGACCGCCAGGCCGCGGAGATGAAGGCGGCCATCGGCGACGCCCTTCTCGTGGTGGGGGCGGACCCCATATCGCTCGGCATTCTGAAGGCGCCCGGCGACTATGGCGCGGACATCGTCATCGGCGAGGGTCAGTCGTTAGGTTCGCCGATGAACTTCGGGGGCCCCATGCTCGGCCTGTTCGGCTGCCGGCAGGAGCTGGTGCGCAAGATGCCCGGCCGCGTGATCGGCCTGACCAGGGACGCCGAGGGCAAGAGGGCGTTCTGCATGACGCTGCAGACCAGGGAGCAGCACATACGGAGGTCGAAGGCGACGTCCAACATCTGCACCAACGAGGCGCTCATGGCCGTGGCGGCCGCGGCATATCTGGCCATCGTCGGCCGCGACGGGCTCCGGTCAGTGGCGAGGAGCAACATGGCCAGCGCCAGGAAGCTGCGCGACGCCCTCGCGTCGGTCAAGGGGGTCGAATGCCCGGTGCTGGACGCGCCGTTCTTCAACGAACTGCCGGCCCGCCTGCCCATAAGGCCGGAGAAGATGTCCAAGGTCCTGATGCGCAAGAGCATCATCGGCGGGATCCCACTGGCCAAGCACGTCCCGGAGATGGGTGACTGCATGCTGTTCGCCGCCACCGAGATGACGACCGACCGGGAGATCGAGATGCTGGTCGAGGCGATGGAGGTGGTATCGTGAGCTATCATCAGGCCGACTACGATGTCCGGCTGATCCAGGAGATGAAGGGGAGAACGGACTTCTCCCTGCCCCCGGTGGAGGAGGGCTTCGTTCCCGAGGAGCTTCGGCGCGCCTCGCTGAACATACCCAACCTGGAGGAGAACGAGGTGGTGCGCCACTACACCAACCTATCTCAGATGAACTTCGGGGTGGACAACGGCTTCTATCCGCTGGGCAGCTGCACCATGAAGTACAACCCCAAGTACGCCGACGTGCTGGCGTCGCTGCCGACCGTCACCGACGTCCACCCCGCCGAGGATGAGGAGGGGGTGCAGGGCAGCCTCCGCCTGATGTACGAGCTGGAGCGCGCTCTTGCCGCCATCTCAGGGATGGACGCGGTCAGCCTGCAGCCCGCCGCCGGCGCCCATGGCGAGTTCACCGGCATGCTGATCGCGAAGGCATACCACGACAGTATTGGAGAGAAGCGAACGGAGGTCATAATCCCGGACGCCGCGCATGGCACCAACCCCGCCTCGGCGGCCATGGCCGGCTTCGACGTCATCGAGATACCGTCCTCGCCGGAGGGCCGCGTGGACCTCCGGGCGCTTGAATCGGCGGTCTCGCCGCGGACGGCGGCGCTGATGCTGACGAACCCCAACACCCTGGGCATCTTCGAGAAGGACATCCTCAAGATGGCCGAGACGGTGCATGGCGCGGGCGGCCTGCTCTATTATGACGGAGCGAACCTCAACGCCGTGATGGGACGAACCAACCCGGGCGTCATGGACTTCGACATCATGCACTTCAATCTGCACAAGACGTTCGCCACGCCCCACGGCGGCGGCGGGCCGGGCGCCGGACCGGTGGGCGTCAAAGCGTTCCTCGAACCGTTCCTGCCGTCCCCGCGCATCGTTCTGACGGACGGAGCATACCGCTTCGAGGAGCGGCCTCGGAGCATCGGCAAGGTGCGCTCGTTCCATGGCAACTTCGCCGTGCTGGTCCGCGCCTACGCCTACATCCTCCGCTGCGGTTCGGACGGGCTCAAGGCCGCCTCGGAGGGGGCGGTGCTCAACGCCAACTACCTGAGAAAGCGGCTCGCGCCGAAGTACGACATGCCGTTCGGGGAGCTGCGCAAGCACGAGTTCGTGGTATCGGCCAAGCGGATCAAGGAAGAGAGGGGCATCTCGGCCCTGGACATCTCCAAGCGGCTGCTGGACCATGGCACCATGGCTCCGACAATATACTTCCCTTCCTTGGTGGAGGAGGCGCTGATGATCGAGCCCACCGAGACGGAGAGCATGGAGACGCTGGACCGGTTCGCGGACATCATGCTGCACATTGCTGACGAAGACCCTGAGGTGGTGAAGGACGCGCCTCACAACACCTCGGTCCGCAGAGTGGACGAGGTCCACGCGGCCAAGGAGCTGGTGCTCAGCCACCTGCGGCTGAGGCGACGACTGGGAGGCGACCTGGCGGCCATGAAAGCGGACGGCGATGCCAAGAACTGTTCGTTCTGCGCCACCCTGATCGGCACGGAGAAGAAGTGAGCATGACGGCCCATCTGTCTGAAGTGTCCGTGGCCGCTGCCGTCGCGCCGGCCGCCCGGGGCAGGTTCTTCGTGTTCGAAGGGATCGATGGCTCGGGCAAGAGCACCGTGGCCCGGATGATGCACGAGCGCATGATGGCGGCCGACCGCCGGTCCGTCCTGACGGCCGAGCCGACCGACAGCTGGATCGGCGACATGGTGCGCAGAGGCAACGAGGAAGCGTCCAGCCCGTTCACGGAGACGCTGCTGTATGTCGCCGACCGCGCCGAGCACACCGCCCAGATCGGGCAATGGATGGCCGACGGGAACCACGTGCTTTGCGACCGGTACGTGGGCAGCACCATCGCATATCAAGGAGTGACGCTGCGCCCGCACCTCGGCAACACCGCGTCGGAGTGGTTGCGCACCGTCAACGCGCCGTTCACGCTGCGGCCGGACGCCACCTTCCTGATGGTCATCGATCCCGAGGACGCAATGGAGCGCCTGGGCTCCCGCCCCGGACGGGAGAAGTTCGAGAAGCTGGACTTCCTGCGCCAGGTCGACGAGGAATACCGCCGCCTCGCCGAGCAGGACGGCTACGTGCTCATCGACGCGTCATTGCCGCTGGAGGAGGTCGCCGAGGCGGTATGGGCGATCGTCAAGGATGCGCCCCAGTAGTGCACAAACCTTAATTCACAGGGCGGGAATGTGGCCTCATGCATCCCTCGGAGGGCATCCGCTCTTCCAAGAGCAGGCTCCTTGAAGGCAAGCGCATCGTGCTGGGCATCACCGGCAGCATCGCCGCGGTGGAATGCTTCGATCTGGCCCGCGAGCTGATACGGCATGGCGCCGAGGTGCAGGCGGTCATGTCGCCCGAAGCGCTGAAACTGGTCACCGCGGACGCCATGCATTTTGCCACCGGCAGGGAGGTCATCACCGAGCTGGACGGAAGGACGCAGCACGTCGACCTGCTGGGCAGCTACGACGATCGTGCGGACCTTCTGCTCATCTCCCCGTGCACGGCCAACACGCTGTCCAAGATGGCGCTGGCCATCGACGATACGGCGGTGACGACCATGGCCACCATCGCCATCGGCGGCGGCATCCCGGTCCTGGTGGCGCCGGCCATGCACGCGTCGATGCTGGAGCATCCCGGCGTGAAGAGGAACATGGACGCCCTGCGGGAGATGGGCGTGGAGCTGATCGGCCCGAGAATGGAGGAGAGGAAAGCCAAGATCGTTCCGGTCGGGGACATCGTCGCCGCCGTCATCAGGCGGCTGGGCCCCGGGGACCTGGCAGGACGGAAAGTGCTGGTCATCGGCGGCGCCTCCGAGGAGCCGATGGACCGCGTGAGAGTGATCACCAACCGCTCCAGCGGAGAGACCGCGGCGCTGCTTGCCGAGGCGGCATACATGCGCGGGGCCGACGTGGAGCTATGGGCCGGGCGCATGACGTTCCCGGTGCCATCGTACATAAGGAAGCGGGACTTCCATCGCGTCGGAGAGCTGATGGGCATGCTGAAGGGAGTGGAGAACGACATCGTGATCGTTCCCGCCGCCCTCTCCGACTACGCTCCCGTCGCATCGGACGAGAAGATCCCTTCCGGCCTCGATCATGTCGATCTTCAGCTGAGGCCCGTTCCGAAGGTTCTTCCCGCACTGCGCTCCCACGCCAAGGTGCTGGTCGGCTTCAAGGCCGAGGCCTCCTTGCCCAAGGACGAGCTGCTGCGCCGGGCCCGCCAACGGATGGACGAGCACTGCCTCGACCTGATCGTGGCCAACGACCTCGACGATGTCGCGGCCGGAACAACGACGGCGTTCCTCCTGAGGCCGGACGGACCGGCCGACAGATACGAAGGGAGCAAGAGAGAGCTGGCCGAGCGCATACTGGACGAGGTGCGTTGAGGGAATGAGGGCCACCGGATTCTGCCCGGGCCACATCACCGGCCTGTTCTATCCGTGCCCGCACGACGAGGTGCTGTCGTCCGGCTCCAGGGGAGCGGGGATGTGCGTGCACCTCGGCGCCAGGAGCGACGTGGCCCTGAACGATTCCGGAGAGGTGCGCGTTTCCATCAACGGTGTCGCGGTTCCCGCCGCGGTGACCGAGAGGGCGGTAGAGCACCTGTTGCCTCCCGGCATCGGCGCCACTGTCGATACCTTTCTGCAGTTGCCGATGGGCAGCGGCTTCGGGATGAGCGCGGCCGGAGCCCTCTCGGCAACGGTCGCGGTGGCCGACATCCTGGGCCTTGAGCGCCTGCGTGCCTTCGAGGCCGCCCATCGAGCCGAGATCGCCTGCCACAGCGGGCTGGGCGACGTGGCCGGCATGATGGCCGGGGGCATCGAGCTGAGAAAGCGGGAGGGGCTCCCGCCGGTCGGAGAGGTCGTCAGGCTGGCCGACCGACTGGATATCGTCGCATGCGTCGTCGGCCCTCGAATGTCAACCGCCGCGGTGCTCAGCTCGGAGAGGGACCTGCTTCCCCGCACGGGCATGGAGTGCCACCGCCGCCTGATGGAAGAGCCGACGGTAGAGCGGTTCCTGCAGCTGTGCCGCGGGTTCGCGGAGAAGAGCGGCATTATCACCGATCCGGTCCGCAGGGCGCTCGACGCGCTCGACGGCCTGGGGCCATGCTCCATGATCATGCTCGGCAACTCGGTCTTCGCCGCCGGGAACCTTGATGAGCAGGAGGCGGTGCTGAAGAGGTTCGGACCGACCTACCGGCTGCGCCTGGACCTAGAAGGGCCGAGGGTCATTCGTAGAGGGTGAAGAGCCTATCGTCCCCGCCTACGTCGAACAGTCCGATGCGGGCGCCGCAATCCAGCCATCCGTGCGCGTAGTTCACGGCGGCGAAGGCGTTGACCAGGTCGCCGCTCTCGCGGAAGTGCACCGCGTCCTCGTAGTAGGAAGTGGCCATGTTCAAGAAGTCCTCGGCCAGGCGGCGGTTGAACGACCGCTCCGGGGCGGCTATGACCAGCTTGTCCAGTGCCCTTTTGGTGGTGTCGAGGTACTTCAGGACCTTCTCGACGCTGATCTCCTGGCTCATATCTCCTCTTCCTCTAGCTCCGGCTCGTCGGCCGGATCGTCATCGGCGAAGCCCTCGTTCTCATCATCGGCCGAGATGATCTGCACCGATTCGCCGCCGTGACGGCTCTCCCTGGGGCGCACCTCAACGAACAGGGGCATCTGCACGTTCCCTCCGACCACCAGCGCCACGCCGATCGGTAGCCGTTGGATCTCATCGGCCATGCCGGCCGTGAGGCCTTCCACCGAGGCGGTGATGGCCTTGAGGTCGTTGGGGTTGGTGACCTTCAATATCATCTGGGTGTTGCACTGGGATAGCACGCTCTTGTCTATCTTGGCCGCTCTCTGGCTTATGATCGTGAGACCGAGGCCGAACTTCCTGCCCTCGGCGGCGATGGTGCGGAAGATCTTGGACGAGGCTGCCGTGCCCATTTGCGGGCAGTAGTTGTGCGCTTCCTCCACCACGAGCATCATGGGCGGTATGCGGTTCAGCTTGCGCAGCTCGAACAGCGCGGTGCCGATGCGCTCCACCACCAGCTCGGCTATGTCCGGCGGAGTCCCCTTGAGGTTGATGATGCTCATCTTGCCCTTGACGACGAGCTCGTCCATCATGGTGCCCGACTCGGCGAAGATCTTGATCTCGTCGAGGTACTCGAGCTCGTTGATGAGCGCGGCGTTGTTCCCTTCCTCGTCGGCCTCCAGCACCCTTATGATGTCCCTGAGGCAGTAGTCCCTCTTGACGCTCTTGATCATGTCCACGGCCTTGCGCAGCGGAGTGAGGTAGGCCTTCCCGTTCTTGATGCTCGTCAAGCCAAGAAGATCGCGGGGCTCGATGTTGGCGAGCGTGAACTTGAGCGGACTGGCTAGAGGGTTGGCGGAAGTGTCGGTGGAGAACTCGATGATCTGTTCCGCGTAACCGCGCGGCTCCACGCCGAAGTCCCTGCCCCCCTGCGGCTCGCGGCCCTTCTCCCTCATGGAGCCATACTCGCCGTGGGGGTCGATGACCATGATGGTGACGCGGTGCTTCATCAGTTCCTCGATGAGGTCGCCGCACATGAACGACTTGCCGCCGCCGGTCTTGGCCAGGATGCTGACGTGCTTCTGGACCATGGAGTTGATGTCCACCTCGACCCGGATGTCGTGCCCGGCCAGCAGACCGATGTACGCTCCGGTGGGAGTGTGCTCCTTCAGCCCTATGACTGCCTTGATGAGCTCATCGCTCGCTTTGAAAACGGGCTGGCCGGCCCGGAAGGGAGTGCGGGGGGATTGGAGCAGGCCGCGGTCGTCGCGGTAGCCTACGATGCTGACCTCCGCCGTCACCTTCTCCTCGATGTCCAGCTCCTCCCCGTTCAGGATCCTCTTGGCCCGGTCGATGGACAGGTCGGTCCGGCGCTCCATGTCCATGATCTGACCCAGCACCCATCCGGAATGCTCGTGTTCCACCTGGACGTAATCCATCTTCTCCAGCGGGCCGGTCACCCACACATTGAAGGAGTTGGTGCCCACGTTCCCGTATATTATCCCCATCGGCACGGGGGCCGGAAGAGCGAGAAGCTCGGCCGCTGCCTGCGAGGGCTGATCAACATTGGGGGCGGGCAGCTCTGTGATATGCTCCTCCCCGGGGGCGGAAAGGCCCGCCTCGATATCCATATTATGCATCCCGCGTGGATATTAGAGGGTGCACATTTATAGTTTTCAACCTGGAGGCCGGCGGACGGCGGTTCAGCCGCCGTCAGTGAATGACGGCGTGGCTAGATAGCCTTAAAAAACGTTCAGCCAATGACCCTTTCATGTTAGTCATCGGTGGAACCTCTTCAAGGATGCTCGCGCAGGACCTGGCTCAGGAACTTGGGACGAAGTTCATACAGGCCAATGTGGTCCGCTTCCCTGACGGGGAATGCTATGTGCGCATCGAGGAGGACGAGCTCGATGACGAGGTGATCATCGTCCAGAACACCCACCCCGACACCAGCCTGGTGGAGATGCTGCTGCTGCAGGACGCCGCCGCCGGCATGGGCGCCAGGAAGATCACCACAGTGGTGCCGTACTTCGGCTACGCCCGGCAGGACGAGCGGTTCAAGACGGGAGAGGCGCTAAGCGCCAAGGTCATGATCAGGGCATTGGAACTTTCCTCCAAGCACTTGGTCACCATCGACGTGCACAAGCCCATCATCCTGGACTGGTTCAAGGGGCAGACGAACAACGTCCACGCCGCGCCATGTGTGGGGAGGTTCTTCGACGGCCACGGCATCGACCTGGTGCTCGCTCCCGACGAAGGAGCGATGCAGCGCGCCAGCGAGGTCGCCAGGGTCATCGGCGCGGACGTCGATCATCTCGAGAAGACCAGGCTGTCCGGCGAGGTTGTGAGGATGGCACCCAAGAACGTCGACGCCAAGGACAAGAACGCCCTCATTGTCGACGACATTATCTCCACCGGCGGCACCATCGAGGCAGCGGCCAACCAGCTCAAGATCCTAGGAGCGAAGAGCGTCACCGCGGTGTGCACGCACGGCCTGTTCACGAAGAACGCGCTGGACCGGCTGAGGAAGTGCTGCAACGCCGTGTACTCGACCAACACCATCGAGAACGAGGTGTCGGTGATATCGGTGGCGCCGCAGATCGCCCGCGTGCTGCGCGGCCAGATATGAATAGCTGAGGAGCGATAACGGTTCATCCTCCACGGTGGTATGCATGAAGAAGGAAGAGAATTTCAGCGAATGGTACAACGACCTGGTCGAACTGGCCGGCCTTACCGACAAGCGCTATCCGATCAAGGGCATGAACGTCTGGCCCGCCTACGGCTGGAAGGTCATGCGCCACATCGACACGTTCATACGGCAGGAGCTGGACGACACCAGCCACGACGAGGTGTGCTTCCCCCTGCTGATCCCGGAGACGGAGTTCAAGAAGGAAAAGGATCACATCAAAGGCTTCGACGCCGAGGTGTACTGGGTCACCCACGCCGGCCTTAACGAACTGGACGTGCGTCTGCTGCTGCGGCCCACGTCGGAGACCGCGATGTATCCCATGTTCTCCATCTGGGTGCGCTCTCACGGCGACCTGCCGCTGAAGACCTACCAGATCGTCAACACCTTCAGGTACGAGACGAAGCAGACCAGGGCATTCATCCGCGTCAGGGAGATCCACTTCTTCGAGTCGCATACCTGCCACGAGGACGAGGCCGACGCGCAGCGCCAGGTGGAGGAGGACTTCGTCATCCTCGAGGCGCTGATGAAGCGCCTCGCGCTGCCTTACCTCCTGCTTCGCCGCACCGAGTGGGACAAGTTCCCCGGCGCCCACTACACGGTCGGAATCGATACGTACATGCCGTCGGGGCGCAGCCTGCAGCTCGGCTCCATACATCACTACAGGGAGAACTTCTCCCGGCCGTTCGACATCAAGTACGAGGACGAGGACGGGAACCAGAGGTACGTTCACCAGACCACATTCGGGATGAGCGAGCGGCTGCTGGGAGCCGTGGTCGGTGTGCATGGCGACGACAAGGGGCTGGTGCTCCCGCCAGACATCGCGCCGGTGCAAGCGGTCATCATACCGATCATCGCGAAGGGCAACCTGGAGGAGATCACCGCGAACGCGCGTCAGCTGCGCGATGAGCTCAAGGCGACCGGCATCAGAGTGCAGGTGGACGAGAGCGACGAGCGGCCGGGGGCAAAGTTCTACAAGTGGGAGCTGAAGGGCGTCCCGCTGCGCCTGGAGCTCGGAGGCAGGGACATCGCCAACGGAGTGGTGTCGTACGCCCGCCGGGACACCGGAGAGAAGGGCACGGTGCTGCGAAACAGCGTGGCCGTGGATGTCGAGGCGCTCTTGCTGAAGATCGCGAAGGACATGCGGGACAAGGCGCAGCAGCGCATGGACGCGTCGATCACGACCATCGATTCGCTGGACAACATCCCGGAGAAGTGGCTGCGGTTCGGCTGGTGCGGCTCGGAGGAGTGCGGCAAGAAGATCGAGGAGACGGCCGACATCAAGATCCTCGGATCGCCGTACGCCAAGGAGGAGTACCACGGCAAGTGCCTCGCCTGCGGCAAGGAGGCCGACACCGTGGTCTACGCCGCCCGCGCGATGTAAACCTCTTCCTCATTCTTCTTCCAGAAAGAAGCCCATCTGAGTAAGGACGGCTCGCGCGCCCGCCAGGCCGGAGCCTTGCTCCACGCCGTCGAGATAGACAGCGCCGATGAGCGACTCCACCGCCTCTCCAAGAATGGTGCTCCCGCCGCTCATTCAATTCAGCGCATGTGGCATTTTTAGTTCTACCATGCCAATGAGATCATCCTGCTGTGATGACCTTTAATATGCATGTGCTCGAAATCATTTTCTTTTCATCGTGTGTTTGGCAATTATCTGCTGAGGCAAGCTATACCAATCAAAGCACAATAAATGGGAGAAAAGAGCCACACTCAAGGCGTTACCACGTCTATCCAGGCGCGGATTAATTGAAGGAGTCCTTCAGACGGGTCAGCGCCAGGCCGAGGACGCCGAAGAGGACCATCACGACCGTCAGGCCATAGATGGGGATGTACTTGGACTCGAAGAAGTTCCAGCTCCCGTAGGCTATGCCCCATCCTATGTAGAGGGCTATGCCTCCGATGATGAGGAGGATGGACAGAACCTTGATGGCGGTGTTGACAGAGCTGTCAGCCATTAGGGCCGCCAAATGGCATGGGCGTATTAAATGGTTTTCTAAGCACTCGACTTTCTGATGCCGCCCGATCAGCGCTTGCCATCGCCCCATTATATAACGGGCCGATAAATATGTAATAACAGGCAGTCACACGGGCCGTCCTGATCGTCAGTTCACTCCAGTAAGAGGTTTGAGATGAGCACCAGGTGGGGTGGGCGTTGTAATACGCAACGCTTGAGAGGAGTGCGTCGGACCCTAAGATGCAACGCAAGGAGTCGGAAGCGAAGTCGAAAATTCGTTATCAAGATATTGAACCGTGAGAGGTGCCACAGAACCAATGCTCATTCTTCGATTTCGCCAGGGCTGTGAAAAATGTATTGAGCTTCAGTTTCATTGACCTCGAACCATGGAATGCAGGAAGCCTGAGTTCCAATGTAGATCTCGGCCCCCCGGTGGATATCTACCTATGCAAACAAATTGGGCCGTGCTTGTCAATATTATCGCAAACAATACAATTGAACATAAATTATATATTCTGACACACATTATCTATTCGCGGGAAGCGGAGAAGAAATGTTAAGGGGCGTAGCCATGAAAAGGCGTCGAACATCAGTCGCCGAGCGTTCTCCCGGTCCCAGGAGATTTGAATGAAAAGAGTAAGCATCATCGCAACGATACTGACGGCAGGCATGCTGGTCGGACTGACTGCATTGCCGCCTGCAAGTGCATGGAGCGGCGAATGGTACTCCACGGGATTTAGTCCCAATTATTCGAATGTTGAGCAGGTTTGGAACAAGTACCCCGAAGGGGATACAAGCAAGATCACAAGGTACTGCGACCCATACTGCAATGGGGCCCCAGGCCGGATCTGCATGCACTATCAGATTCATACCGATGACGCACCGGCTCATGAGAAAGAGGTCGCTGGTCTTAGATGTACGATGTGGACAGTACCGTCTATTGCACCAGAAGTCAGCACATTTAGAATATCCATGGCCTGGCATATTAATTGGTATGCTGGGCTCTCCAGCACCAATAACTATGCGGCTGATCAGGCTACCTTTAGGCTTTCGGTCATCGGTAACGTGGTCGATACATCGGCAAACCCCTGGCATTACGAATTGCCGATCTGGAAGGAAGTGGTGATTGCTGAGAAAAAAGTTGGCTATTCGGAGAGCTGGACGTCCGGGAACGTGGAGGGGGACTACATAATAGAGATCGAATTGCCGCTTGAGCGTGGACATACATACAAATTTGAATCGCAGGTGGTCGCGGATATAAGTGCTAAATCGCCCTATGGCTCATCTGGGCACAACGCATATGCTACGGTCGATATTTGTGAGGATGGGGGCGATGGCAGGGTCGGTTGCCTTACAAACATTAGCATCAAGGGGCTGATTCCATAATGCCCCTTAAATAATTTTTATTTAGTAGGATGGTTAAAACGGGCCGGTGAATCCAATGAACAAAAGAAAGATCATGGTGGCATCTGGTATGACCCTGATCCTCCTCATGAGTGCGATCGCCGTCTGGGTGATTGACGATAGAGAAGATGATTTCAAAAGTGTCGAGGCCTACGTGGGATCTGACAAATCAAGCTATAGTGAGGGGGAAGAGGTCTCAATAACATTTCATATGAACAATACGATGAATTACGCATTCAAGATCAGCGGGAGCATCGGGATATTCCGGATACCGGACGAAGTGAATCCTGCCCACCTGATCAACGATAGTAGGCTCAACAGTGAGGTGATGAGCTACGATAAGAGGCGCAGCGGGCTGCATGGGATCGTGACGTTCGAGGATTATACGCACGATAGTGATGAATATTCCATCACTTGGAACGGTACGATTCTGGCAGGTAAAGCCATGTTGTTCAACCTCACATCGAACGGCAATATCTACGTGAAAGCACCGTCCGGGTATTACTTCATTCACCCAATGGATGTGGATTACTATGATCACTCCGAGAGGCACTTTGTCCGCTTTTTCCCGAGTGAAAGATCCATCTTCTACTACGACGGCCTCGACTTCAAGGTCAGCTATTACATGGACGAGTCGGCCAGTGCGGATGTCGAATGTAAGATATTTGTCGACAATAAACGCTCGGCAAATGAGACGCTTGAGTGCCACATCGAGGGGCGCCTATATAGAGATGGAGATGGCGATAAGATATCAGAAGACTTTGTTCTGTTGCCAGGAGCAAATGCCACGTATCGAATGTCGTGCAGCATCCCGTTCTCCGATCAAGAAACAGTATCCATGAAGATATTGGTCAAAACAACAAGTGGAAATTATTATTTTAGCTTTTATACATATAAGGGCATGACCTACAATCTAAAGAGCGAGACCAGTTGGGGGACGAACCTATGAACGAAGAGGGTGCAATGGTCATCTCTGTCACCGACGTCTCGAAGACATTCGGCGGCCTGATCTCGAAAAAGATACGGGCTCTCGACGGGGTCTCGTTCTCGCTCGAGAGGGGCGAAGTTTGCGGCCTGGTGGGGCCTAACGGCGCTGGCAAGAGTACACTTATCAGCATCATCATGGGCGCAGAGGCCAGGGACCAAGGGAAGGTAACGGTAAAAAGTGACAAACCCGTTGGCTTTGTCCCTGACAGGCCCATGTTCTATGAGGACCTCACAGCGATGGAGAACCTGATGTTCTTCGCGCAGTACAACAAGGTCGACGCTCCCATGGAATCATGCACGAAGCTGCTCACCGAGTTCGGCCTCGGCGGCCGCGGGGATGAACCGGTCCGCAACTACTCCAAAGGGATGAAACAGAGGCTGGCCATCGCGCGTGCGCTGCTCCACGGCCCGGACATTCTCGTCATGGATGAGCCGTTCACCGGGCTCGATCCGACGATGGTCATCGAGCTCAGGGACTCGATCAAGCGGCTCAAGGGATCCGGCCTCACCATTCTGCTCTCCTCCCATGACCTGCACGAGGTCAATAATATCTGCGACTCCGTCGTGTTCATCAAGGCCGGAAAGGTCGTCAACAAGGAGAGCGTGGCCGAATGTCACCGGACCATGGACGTTCAGTTCACCATACTGAACCCCACGCCATCGATACTGTCATGCCTGGATGGCTATGCTGTGATCGACAGGTCCGACGATGGGCATACCATCGTCGTAAAGATGGAAAAGGACGAGGTGCAGGCGCGGCTGTCCGAGCTTGTAAAGGCGGGAGGCCTTGTCCAAGAGGTCAGGCTGCTCGAGAGAAGCGTAGAGGACCTTTACTCCGAGCTGATCATGGAGGATGGCCGATGAACGAACTCTTCGTTCTTATGAAGAAGGACCTCCGGCTCCTCATCTCCGAATCATACTTCCCCATCGTCATCTTGGCCATCGTAGCGCTCAGCGGGGTCGCTGCGTTCTCCGCCGCCACAGATTACTCGTTTTTCATCCAGGACCCGCCGATGACCCTGTCGATTGCGGACAAGGAACTGAAGCAACTGATGTGTCTGCTCGACTTCTGGAAGATGGTCATCCCGATCGAGGTGCTCATCTTGCTGATGGTCTCTTCTCTCACGCTCTCGATGGAGAAGGAAAATGGAATGCTGCGGTTCATCCTCGCCTACGGGAAGAACCGAAGCCTCATCTTCATCAGCAAGAGCCTTGTAGTGGCAATGGTAAGCCTTATCGCCGTCCTCATACCCGCCTTGGCATTCCTGCTCGGCATCTACACCATGGGCCAGGAGGTCCTGATCGATGCCGGCCTCATGCTCGCATCTGCCGCCTTCCCTCTCCTCATCATGCTCAGCGTCTCCATGCTCGGCATCCTCATCTCCTCACTGAGCAAGAAGAGGCATACTGCGGTCATCATCGCGGTTATGGCGTTCCTAGTCATCACGGGAGCATACACCTCTGCGCTCGAAGGAGGAATGATCGACGCCTCGCTGGAGTATCATCAGGAGCACATCGATCAGTTCATGACCAACGCTGATGCAAGGATGCTGTTCCCAGAGGACAAGAAGCTGATGTTGCTTCTGAACCCTCTGCTCATGCAGGAAGGTCTGCTCCATGTGCTCAATCTTACCGGTGGCGAGATGAACCTCGCCTACGTGGAGGCGTTCGCATTCTACGACGAGGCGACCGATGCATCCATAGGCATCATCATGGCTTCATCCCTGTTCCTGATGGGGTATGTGTCGTTCATGCGCTATGGGAAGAGGTGATGCTGCGAACATCGGAATACCGCTCATAGCAACGAAGAAAAATGGCCAGCCGATCGTATTAGGGGCCGCCATCTCGATGCGAATGGGTTCGGCCCGTTATGCCACGCCCATAGTTCATCGCGACTGTACGAAACCTTTTCATCAGCTCCCGGCATGTGAGCGTCATGCTCAGCGAGGGCGATCCTGTCTACATTCTCGACGGCAGTGGAAAGAGGTACTGGTTCCGGATTCAGAACGACATGATGAAGGTGCCAGGCCTCGGCGTCGTCGACGCCGGCCGGCTGATCGGACGATTGGACGGCTCGGCCGTGAAGGTCGCCGGACGGGATTTCTTCATTTTCAAGGGCGGCATCATCGAGCAGATGAGCTCGCTTGACCGTGGCCCCCAGATCATCACACCCAAGGACGCGGCGACCATCATTTTCCACCTCGACCTCGGTGCCGGGGACGTCGTCCTGGAGGCCGGGGTCGGTTCCGGCGCTTTGAGCATCGCACTGCTCCACGCCGTAGCTCCGACCGGACGCGTAATCACCGTCGAACTGCGGGAGGAGTTCGCTCAGAAGGCCAGGAAGAACGTCGAACGTTCTGGTCTGGCATCGCTGTGGGACCTCCGCTTCGGCGACATCAAGGAGGTCGACGTCTCGACGACAGTAGACGCCGTGGTGCTGGACATGCCGGACCCGTGGCTGGCGCTCAACAACGTAGGCCGCTTCCTACGCCCCGGGGGCCGGTTCGCCGGCTACGTGCCGAACACCAATCAAGTGGCTGACGTAATGAACGGGCTGCGGGAGAGGGGCTATCAGGAAGTGATCGCGCTGGAGAACATCCAGCGCTCCATCGAATCTCATCCGGGGGGCGTGCGACCGTCCTACGAGACCCTGAGCCACACCGGCTACATGATCTTCGGGCGGAAGACCGCCGGGCGCGACGCGGCCGAATCGGGATGAATACGCGAAAGCGTGTCCCCCATTGTGGAACCATGGTCCCTGATGCTTGCCCTGGTGGCGGTGGACTTCATGCTGAGCGGCAAGAGCGATAAGAATGCTCGCTCGGCACCCCCGTTCGTGCTCGGCATCGGTGCTGAACAACGCAGAAGCTGGGTGCGGATAAACAATTAAGTAGCGGAGCCCAATTCGGACATGGTCACCATGGTCAAGGCAGATATCCGTATCGAACTCAAGCACGGCGTTGCCGACCCCGAAGGGGAGAACACCCGAAAGGCCCTGGAGCTGCTGGGATTCAAGGGCATCAAGAGCGTCAAGACGGTCAAACTCTTCGAGGTGGAGATGGATACGGAGCCCGAGGCCGCGAGGGAAGCGGCCGAGGATATGTGCCGCCGACTGTTGGCCAACCCGGTCATCCAGACCTTCCGCGTCGACCTGAAGTGATGACCATGACCGATCTCACCCGGAAGAGGGACGTGCCGTTCCCGCTGTACGAGGTCGACCTATTCTCAGCCTCGGATCGCGATCTCATGGCAATGTCAGCGTCCATGGGGCTGAGCCTCAGCCTCGACGAGATGCTCGAAGTGAGGAAGTACTTCTCGGCGAGAGGCCGCCTGCCGACCGACGTGGAGATACAGTCCATCGCCCAGGCATGGTCGGAGCATTGCTGCTACAAATCATCCAAGGTGTTCCTTCGCGAGCACATATTCACCATCCAACACCCCGACGTACTGGCCAAGGGCGACGCGGGGGTCATGGTCTTCGACGACGAGCATGCTTATGCGCTCAGGGTGGAAAGCCACAACCATCCGTCGGCCATCGAGCCGTACGGAGGAGCGGCCACCGGCATCGGTGGAATCGTGCGCGACGTTCTGGCCATGGGCGCGCAGCCCATCGCCCTGGTCGATCCGCTGTTCTTCGGGCCGCCGGAACTTAGAGAGACGCCTCCCGGGGTGAAGCTGCCCAAGTACCTCATCAGAGGAGTGGTGTCGGGCATCCGCGACTACGGGAACCGCATCGGCATCCCGACCGTTGCCGGCGGCGTCTTCTTCGATCCGTCGTACACGGGCAACTGCCTCGTCAACGTCGGCTGCGTCGGGTTCATGCGCCGCGACAAGCTGCTGAAGAACGCCGTGCGAGGTGTTGGTGACGTTCTCATACTGGTAGGCGGCCGCACCGGCAGGGACGGCATTCACGGCGTGACGTTTGCGTCGGCCGAGCTGAAGGAATCATCCGAGGAGGAGTCGCGCGGCTCGGTGCAGCTGGGAGACCCGATAACCAAGGAGCCTCTCATCCACGCCTGCCTGGAAGTGAACGACCGCGGCCTAGTGTCGGGCATCAAGGACCTGGGCGGCGGAGGCCTCTCGTGCGTGGTCGGGGAGATCGCCCTGGCCGGAGAGTGCGGCGCCGACGTGCAGCTGGACCGCGTGCCGCTCAAGGAAGAGGGCCTGGCACCGTGGGAGATCTGGGTGTCGGAATCGCAGGAGCGCATGATGCTCGCCACGCCCGAAGAGAACATCGACGCCGTCCTGGAGGTGTTCGACCTGTGGGACATACCGGCGACAGTCATCGGACGCGTGGTCAAGGAGCAGCGGGTGCGGCTCACATATCACGAGGAGGAGATCTACGAGCTCGACCTCGACTTCCTCACCAAGGGGCCGGAATACTGCCGGCCGTGGGCCGCTCCGACGTCCTCGTCGCACGACGAGTTCGTGGCCCCCAACCTGCCGGAGGACCTCAACTCGGTCATACTCTCCACCCTGGCCGATCCGAACGTCGCATCCAAGGACTGGATGGTCATGCAGTACGACCATGAGGTTCGCGCGTCCACGGTCATCAAGCCCCTGCAGGGCAAAGTGGGATTCCACGGCCCGGGCGACGGCGTGGTCATCAAGCCACTGATGGACTCGAACCGCGGTCTCGCCATCGCGGTCGGCGTCAATCCCTGGTTCACTTCACAGGACCCCTACAACGGCGGCAGGAGCGCCGTCGACGAGGTATGCCGCAACATCGCCGCGGTGGGCGGCCGCCCGCACGCGCTGACCGACTGCATGAACTTCGGCAATCCGGAGAAGCCCGAGCGGCTGTACGAGTTCCGGGAGGCCGTCAGAGGCATCGGCGAGATGGCCCGCGCAATGAACCTGGCAGTACCGTCCGGCAACGTGTCGTTCTACAACGAGACGGCGCAGGGGCCGGCGCTCCCGACCCCCACCTGCATGGGCGTGGGCATCGTCGAGGACATTCGCAAGTGCGTCACCACCGACCTGAAGCGCGCCCACAATCCGGTGTACCTCATCGGCGAGACGAAGGACGAGATGGGCGCGTCCATGCTGTACCGCCGCTACGGCGGCAAGGGAGGAAAGGTCCCGGAAGTGGACGCGACGGCGCTGTCGAAGAACGTCGACACCGTGCTGGCGGCCGGCCAGGCCGGCCTGCTAAAGAGCTGCCACGACTGCTCCGATGGCGGCCTGGCAATCACCCTGGCGGAGATGTGCATCGGCGGCGACCTGGGCCTCCAGCTTGACCTGGCCGGACTCGGCGACGCAAGTTTCGAGACCAAGCTGTTCTCCGAGTCCAACTCCCGCTTCGTTGTCGAAGTTGACGCAGCGAAACGTTCCGACTTCGAACGCCTGGCGAGCGACGCCGTCTACCTAGGCATGGTCGAGCAGGACAAGAGGATGGTCGTCCGCGACGGCCGGAGGAAGGTCGACCTGAAGGTCCCGGCCATGCGAAGAGCGTGGAACGATGCGCTGTGGAGGCTGATGTGATGAACGTCGACGAGATCAAGGTGTGCGTGCTCCGGATCGAGGGCACCAACTGTGAGGAGGAGGCCTACAACGCGTTCAAGATGCTCGGCGCTGACCCGGAGAAGGTGCACCTGAAGCAGCTTATCGGGGACTGCTCGCCGTCCATGCGGCGGGACCTTGACGATTATCATATCCTCATGTTCCCCGGCGGCTTCTCGGCCGGGGACTACGTTCGTGCCGGCGCCATCTTCGCCGCGCGCATTAGGAGCGGCCTCGGCCCCGAGGTCGAGAACTTCGTGTCGTCCGGCCGACCAGTTCTGGGAGTGTGCAACGGCTTCCAGATCCTCGTAGAGCTCGGTCTTCTTCCATCGTTCGACGAGATCATGAGCGAGGAGCCGCGCTCGGCGCTGTACACCAACGATTCGGGCCGATTCGAATGCCGGCCAACCTACCTCAAGCATGAGAACCACGGGCGGTGCGTGTTCACCACCCTGCTGCCGAGAGGCGAGATCGTGTTGTTCCCCAGCGCCCACGCCGAGGGCAACCTGAGGTTCCCGAGCGAGAGTGAGGCGGAGATGGTGCAGCGCCTGGAGGAGAACGATCAGATCGTGTTCCGGTACGTGGACGCCGAGGGCGCTTACGCCGGATATCCATGGTGTCCCAGCGGCACCATCGCCAACATCGCCGGCATATGCAACCCGGAGGGCAACGTGCTCGGCCTGATGCCCCACCCCGAGAGGGTGATGTTCAGGTACCAGCACCCCGACTGGACAAGGGAGCAGGACCCCAACGCCCCGGGCGACGGCAGGGTGATCTTCGCCTCCGCCCTGGACCACGTGTCGAAGCGGTACTGATCACTCGTCCATGGAGATGCGGACCTCGACGACGTCACCGTCGTTCAGGCCCAGGGTGCGGCGCAAGCTGTACTTGCACAGCACCTCCATCACCTCGGAGTAGTGGGAACGGGACGGCATGATGACCGCGCACTCCACGTTGTGCATCGTGGCGGGATACGCCTTGACCTCCCCGAAGGTGCGGCCGTTGCGCTGGAACCCGTTCACCGTGATGCCGTCGGTGCGGCGGAGGAGCTCCATCTTGGACTGGTCGGATGGGACGATCCTTAGGTTCAGGGTCCCCTCGAACGGCGTGAAGCCCAGCTTATCCCTGAACTGGTCCTGATACCCCGGCTGGTTGACGTAGTACTGTCCTTCTCCCATGCCGGCCGTCACCACCCCCCGAATGGTCAGGTGGTCCTTCATCTCGAAGATCCTCTGGTACTCGGAGTATTCGGCGCGTAGGGCATCCAGGCCCTTCTTGGTGATCTTTATGCGCTGCTTCCTCGCCCCCAGGTCCCTCTGGATGCAACCTTCCTCCAGAAGCTCCAGGATACGTTTGGAAGCGGATTGCTGGCTGATGTCCAGTTTCTCACCCAGCTCCCTTGAGGAGATGGCGATGTAGTCGTTAATCCCTCCGAGCAGCGCGATCTGCTTCAGAGCAGTGGAGAACTTCTCGTTCGTGTCCATCCCTCCATGATATTCTAGTAGCTACCAAATGTAGCAATGGTTTCATCCCGGACACGCTATTTAATGAATTCGCATCGCGAAATGCGCGGTTGGGTCAATGGCTCATGTTGAACGGACCGTAGAAAAATTGATTATATCCGGCCCTCTGTTCCGATCGCCCTCGTGATGATGGGGCCCATAATGATAAGAGGTTCACGCCCTCCACGCACCCGGCCTGGCCCCTGCCGACCTCACCAAGGCCCCCACGTCCTTGCGGGCGTGGCGGTCGGTGCGAACGACGATGCCGTATCCCTTGGAATCCATCGCGAGCGCTATATGCATGACCGAGGTGAACAGCGAGGTTGATGAGCCCTTATTGTTCAGAGTGATGACAATGTTCCCGGCCCGCCCCGAGCACATGTCGAACATCTCCACTATCGAGGGGTGGACGAACTATGCAGGGTCCGCACCCCAGACTTCCAGCACTCCCTCTTTCGATCCCTCGGCTGAACAGGACTCATTGGTCTCGGACATGATACGGTCCCAGGGGTTCGGTCTCCCTCTTACGGCACTGAGTGCAGTATAAAAACGCACATTAGGGCCACACTACCTCGATCGAACGATATCACAAGGAGGTGCCAAGGCGGGCGGACCGTCGAACGTCGCTTCCGAGGGAACGGGGAAAGGCTTGATTTAGGATGCGGGAATACTAGCTTGATCATCATGGACCGGCATGTTATCGAAGCGCTTGGACTCGCCAGGGTTGTGATCGAGGACGGCAAGGTCATCGAAGTGGGTGAGCCGCAGGTGAAGGTCTGCCCCTTGTTCCTCAAGACCAGAGGGATAACGGAGCTTAACGTCGATACCATCCGCAAGAACATAGAGTTCCGGATACAGGACTTCGGCATGTGCACGCCTACCCGCCAGATGCGCATGCGCGACTTCCTATCATACGGCATCTCCGAGCTGATCGGGATGGCGCTATCCACCGAGCTCATCGATGCCGCGGTGCTGGTGTGCGAGGGTGCCGGCACCGTGGTGGTGACGGAGCCGGAGCTGGCGCAGGGCATCGGAGGGCGCGTGTCAGGGATAATAGAGACGTCGCCCATCGATGAGATCATAGATGCCATCGGGCGAGACAACGTGCTGGAGCCGGAATCCGCGGCCATCGATCAGGTGAGGGGAGCGGAAATGGCATTCTCCCTCGGATACAAGCGGGTCGCTGTTACGGTGGCGAGGGCGCAGGACGCCGCGGAGGTCCGGCGGCGGTTCGGCCAGAAGGTCGCCATCTTTGCCGTTCACACCAGCGGGATGTCGGCCGAGGATTCCAAGACGCTGTTCGAGGTCAGCGACATCATCACCGCATGCGCCTCGAGGAACGTGCGCGCCACCGCCCGGACGAGGGCGCTGTATCAGGTCGGCAACAAGGTGCCGATCTACGCGGCCTCGCTGTGGGGAGAATCGCTGCTCAAGAAGAGAGTGGAGATGCTGGGGAAGCCGAACATCACCTCTCCTGATGAGCCGCCGATCCCGCTGGTCTAAAAGTCCATCCCGAGATGGCTGCCCCCGCGGAAGAGGATGACCTTGATCCTCTTCTTCCGCAGGATTTCTATTAGAGCGCGGTCGTTCGTCACGACGTAGGCGTCGTGCTTCTCGGCCAGCTCTATCACCGCATTATCTCCGGTAGCCTCGGTGTCGACCACCTTGTAGTGGAACGCCAGGCCGATCGCGGCCCTGGCATGCTTGTTCGAGGAACGCTTAAGTTCTCCGATGAGCGGCCCCGGGACGAGCACCTCGCAGCTTCCCAGAAGAGAGCGCAGCTGGGCGTCCAGATTGACGGAGCGTTCAAAAGGAAGCAGGAGGGCATTGGTGTCGAGGACGACGACCGGCATGCCTACCTACTCGATGATGCCGTACCCGATCAGACGCCACTTGCCCGAGATGCGCCGGGATATGGCGACCCTCTGGCCCACGTCGGCGCACACCGGTATCTTGAGCACGACCTCGGACTCGTCGCCGCGGGCAGAGGTCACTATGCCGACGGTGGTGGCGGTGCCGATGCTGAGCATCAACGGCTCGTTGGTCTTGATGTTCTCCACCACCAGGTCCTCGGCCGCTCCGACCACCCGCTCCAGCAGATTGGTGTTCATCGTGAACTTGTGAAGCACCGGCGGCAACGTGTCCGGCTTGCCGAGCAATCTGCCGGTAACTCCGTCCGACTTGGTGAGGGCGGGGTCCAGCTTGGTCCCGATAGCGATGAGGCCGCCGGGCAGGGCCTTCTTGAGCGTGATGCTCCCGCTGTGGAGCGAGGTAATAGTGGTGGTCACCCTCTCATAGGAGGTCTTTCCGCCCACTTCGACCTTCCGGCCAGGAAGGATCTCGATCTCGTCCCCTACCTCCAGAACGCCCTGGGTTAGGGAACCTCCCAGCACCCCGCCCTTGATCGATTGGGGGTCGGAGCCGGGGATGTTGATATCGAAGGAGCGGGCCACATACATGCGGGGCTCATCATCGATGTTGGTCCGGGACGTCGGGATATAGCTCTCGATGGTCTCGATCAGCTTGTCGATGTTGACATCGTGGTGAGCGGACACCGGGATGATGGGGGCGTCCTCGGCGATGGTGCCCTTGACGAACTTCTTGATGGCCCGGTAGTTCTCCATCGCCTCTTCCTTGGTGACGATGTCGATCTTGTTCTGCACGATGATGATCTTCTCCACGCCGATGATGGTCAGAGCCATCAGGTGCTCCTTGGTCTGAGGCTGGGGGCATGGCTCGTTGGCAGCGATCAGCAGGAGGGCCCCCTGCATCATGGCCGCGCCCGACAGCATGGTGGCCATGAGGGTCTCGTGACCCGGAGCATCAACCAGAGATATGGCCCGGAGGAACTTGGCGTCCCCTCCGCATTCCGGGCAGGTCGGCGAGTTGGTGTACTTATCACAATCGTTGCACTTGTAGAATGCAGCGTCAGCATAGCCCAGCCTGATGGAGATGCCTCTCTTGATCTCCTCGGAATGGCGGTCCGTCCACTCCCCGCTCAGCGCCTTGGTGAGCGTGGTCTTGCCGTGGTCGACGTGACCGATCATGCCTATGTTGATCTCAGGCTGCTGGCTGATCTTCATTACTTCTTCTCCTCTTTTGCGGGAAGCAGCTCCTCGACGGACTTGGAGCCCTCGTGGGAGATGATCATGTTGATCTGCACGGTCTCCGGGCCAACAGTGTTGCCGCGGACGTGCTTCCGGCGTCTCAGCCCGACCTCGGGAGAGTTGAAACCGGTACTATCAGTAAGGAGGATCTTCTTGCGCCTGGCGCCAGGGAGATCGTCGCGCATTGGGAGGCCGTCCTTGTCGCTTCCGCCCCTTATGGTAAGCTTGTAGCTTGGCAGCCCTACGAAGATGCCGTCGACGACATCTCCGATCTTCTTTCCGATCAAGGAGTTGGCATGATGCCCTGAGACCGGCACCTGATAGGTCTTGCCAGTCTTTACATCATTGATGACCGCTTTGAATTCAACCATCATTTCACCTGCTGTGGGTGAACGCCTTAAGGTAGTCTTAAATAAATAACTATTGTTCGGCGCCGAAGGCCGTTTGGAGTCCTGGACCGCCTCGTTCTGGCCCCGCCCAACGCATAGGTGCCGTACCATCACATCGGTCAGTCGCTAATCCGGCAGCAACGGTCCGGCGGACCGATCGCGACAGGAGGTCCGCCTTGAGGCTAGACGGTGCAAGCATGTTCCGATCGCCCGGATGCGGCCTTGAGCTATATTATTGCCTAGCACCGCCCTTACCCCCTTGATGCCTATGATAGAAGTAAAGCTTGTCACCACCGCGGAGCAACCTTCCGCGGCCATCAGGGAGAGCGTGAGGAACGAGGACATCGCGTCGGCGATCGGCCGGATGTTTGGCGAGCTTGGAGAGTTCCTTGGGCGTCGGGGGCTGCGCATGGCGGGACCGCCGTTCGTTTACTACCATGACTGGTCGGAGCAGGGAACCGACATGGAGTGCGGGTTCCCGGTCGCCGGGCCGTTCGAGGCGGAAGGGCGCATCAGGCCGTTCGTGCTGCCATCGGTCAGCGCGGCCACGGCCATGCACATCGGCCCGTACAACAAGCTGATGGAAACATACGCCGTCGTGGAGAAGTGGATGCGCTCCAACGGCCACGAGCCTGCCGGATACATGTGGGAGCGATATCTCAACGAGCCGGGGAAGGTCCCTGACAGCGAACTGATGACCGAGATATTCTGGCCGATAAAATAATGGGGTTTGGGGGACGGAGGGCTCAGCCCTTCCTCCCCGGAAGGATCATCCCTATGGCGATCAGCGTGATCGCCAGCATGCCCAGCCCGACCACGAGCATCATGGTGCTGGAGGGACCCTTCTCCTCGGGAGCGAGTCCGACCAGCGCCATCTCGTCGGGGCCCAGTCGAACCGACACCATCACGCTCTGGTACCCATCCTTGGACACCGTCGCATCGTAGGTGCCGGGTTCGACATCTAGGACGAAGATGCCGTCGTCGCCCGTGACGGCCTGACCGCCGATGCTGAGCACCACCACCGCGCCGGGCACCGGGCGCCCCTCCGCGTCGGTCACCATGCCCTTGGCGGGCGGGACGGTATCCACGTGAATGACGATACGGTCGACGTACGATCCGCCCGAGGCGTAGGTCCCCCGGACCCTCACCGTGTGCTCGCCTTCGGACAGCCCGGTCAATGCGATGTGCCCCGACAGGACGTCGTACGAGGTCCAAGTGCCGTCGTCCAGCTGCAGCTCGATGCTCATCAGTGACGCCGGGTCCTCGCTCGACCACTCTACCTCCGCGGATGTCGAGTTGGTCCTCGTGCCGTCCCGCGGCGAGGTGATGTCGATTACCGGGACGGAGGTGTCCACGACGAAGGAGAGCGACGCCGACCGGGAGTTGCCGAGCATATCGGTCGCTTCGACCACCACGACATGCTCCCCGTCCAATAGCGCCGAGAAGAGCGCCGAGGTGACGGTGGTCGCCGATGACCACGAGCCGCCGTCCAGGCGGTAGCGGTAGCTTGCCACTCCCGAGGGATCGTTGGCCGTCCACGAGACATGAGCGGATGCCGTGTTCAGCACCTCCCCGGGCGATGGAGATGCGATCTCCACCGACGGGCCGGTGCGGTCCACGGTGAAGCGGACGCTGGCCTCGCCGACGTTCCCCGCAGCGTCCCTGGCCGATACCTCGAACAGGTGCTCTCCGTCGGACAGGCTGCTCATCGTTGCGGAAGTGGCCGGCGAATAGGAGGACCACGAGCCGCCGTCCAGGCGGTAGCGGTATCCTTCGATCCTTGACGCGTCGGAGCCGCTCCACTTCACCGTGACGGACGACTCTCCGGTCACGAGGCCGCTTGCCGGCGAAGTGATGGAGACCACCGGCGGCGTGCTGTCCGCCGGCAGCTGGTGGTCGTCCACCAGGGAGCCGCCCCCATACGGGTAGCCAGGCGTGCCGGTGAGCACCATGGACGCGATCGCTTGCCCGCCGGCGTTCCATATGGCCTGCTCGGCGAAATCGTACCGCACGATGGGGTAGACATCATTGTATGCGAGCTCTCCCCAGAACAGCGGCTTGCCGTTCTGCCGGGCCCAGCTCTCCGGGAGATTGAAATTGTTGGCATCGTAGTTGGAGCCGTAGTAGTGGACATGGAGGATCTCCACGCCCGTCTTTCCGACCGCCAGGTCGAAATCGGCCTTGTTCCAGTCGAACAGCGTCCCCAGGGCCGCCACGCCCATGGTGCGCGGGTGGGAGGACGCCCCGTCGGTGGCCGCGACGGCGGCCTTGGCCCAGTTATGGAAGCGCATCTTGTCGCCCTGCCAGTAGTCTCGTGCCACGTAGTTGTGGTCAGGTTCGTTGAACAGGTCGTACCAGCAGATGGCGTTCTCGTTCTCCAGCTCGGCCATGACGTCCCGGCAGTAAGAGGCGTACCGCGAGAACGCGGAGGAGGAGGGATCGAACACCGAACCGGAGCCGCCGAACTGGAAGGTCGGGTACTCCTGGGAGCCGGCAAGCACCAGCGTTACCCATACCCCGTGCGCCTCGGCCTGCTCGCACATGGTGCGGAGCAGGGAGATGTAAGCATCGTGGTGGTTCAGCCAGGCATCGTACTGCAGCCCAGTGCCCCAGGTGTCGCCGCATCCGATCCGCACGAGGTTGCAGTCATAGTACTGCAGCAGAGCGAAGTACTGATGCCAGAAGTTCTCCGGCGTGTCGTTCGGGACCACCGGACTGCGGACATAGTTCGGAGTGTCTGGCGTGTTGAACACCGAGGACCAGCCCCTCACTCCGCTCTCGCCGTTGATGTAGGTCATGATGGCGAACTGCAGCGCAGTGGTGTCGTCGACGCCGAAGAACTTCTCCGACGGCACGCTTCCGTCGACCAGTATGTTCGTCCCCGACACCGACACCCGGCCCAATGAAGGCGAGGCGGAAGCGGCGGGCATATCGTGCATGATCAGGGCCCCCGGTAGGAGCAGCCCGAGCATGACCAGTACTGCCGCTGTCTTGGCTATTGATTCTCGCATGGTGCATCCCCAGATTTAGAATCGAGGATGCCGAGCGGAGGGAGGATATATCGGGCTTTGCGGCCAATTATCAGCTCACGTTATTTAATTAGATAATAATAGTTCTCCACCATTATGCCGCCCTTGCGAACATGCCAAAAAAGGACGTCCAGACGGGGGGAGGACGATAGGGTGCTCATTTTTGACCCGGTCAGCTCAGGTCATTATCAACAAAGGGAGTGAAATGCCATCTTTCGGCCTACCCTCCGTTTGTCGTTGAAATATAGTATTTGTCATGCGATTACCGCATCAGACATGAGATTATTCGTTCGTTCGACTACGTACTATTACGTAGAATAGTATTTCTACAAGCTCATCTTGCAACGTGCCGTTCCCGAGGGAACAGGTGATGCAATATGACAGATGAGACCGGCGAGATGACAAAGGAGATGATCGAGTCCCTCGCCTTCGTGGACAGCGCGATCAAGCTCGACAAGGAAAGGTTCCTGGAGATGACTCGCCATGTCAACGGACTGATAGAGTTCCTGGAAAACTCCAGGGCCAACCCCGTGACGATCTACTACGTCACAAGGGCCCTGGAAGGATATGCCTCAGACAAGCTGGCCTCGTTCGGCCAGGCGGTGGAGAAGGGGAGGTCGGAGGAATCGACCGTCACTGCCGATTCCATAATGTCGGCGGCCGACAAGCTTTTCGCGATGGCCCTGGAGGACGCTGCCAAGCTGACCAAGGAGGAGCAGCAGGCCCTGGTGGAGCAGCAGCTGGCGCGCAAGCGCGCCGCCGAGATCGGGTACGTCTGAGCCAGTCTTGTCGGTCCGGCCGGCGTCGATGCTACCGCGCTGGACCGACATGATTTTCATTAAATATCACGAAAACGCCTGACCGTCCAGGAAGGGGAGGCCCCTGGAGGCGCGCCCCGCGGACGGAGGCAATGACCGATCAAGATGGGGGCGGTCCGGATGTCATCGTCACTGACATCGGGGATTACGTCGACAAGAACTGTTGCGAGCGCAACCTGAAGCTGCGGCTGATGATCCGGAAGGACCGAGGCGTGATAGGGCGGATGTTTCCCTATTACGGTACGATCAGGAGCCCGCTCGATCCCGTTCTCGCCACGTCCGGACATGCAAGGGAGGCGGAGACCGAGGACAGCCTTTCGCAGCGGATGCGTTGCCTCAATCCATCCGATGGCGGAGAGGACGAGATGCAGTGGTCCAGCCTTCTGTCGTTCCTTCGGTCCGTGGGAGAAGGGGAGGAATGCTTCGCCCGCGAGGTGGAGATCGACCGTACGATCGGCGGGTTCCGGGTGTCGGGCAGGATGGACTTCGTCATCCTCACATGGAGGGACGGACGCCCCGTCCTGCGCATCGTGGAATGCAAGGCCAGCAGGAAGGACAAGACCTATCACCGCATCCAGCTGGCCGCCTACCGCCTGATGGTGGGCGAAGAGCTCTCCGAGGTTCCTCCGGTCATCGCCGGCAAGGTCCGGGAGGACATGATACTTGAAGCGGCCGTTGTCCGCATCGACCCCGACTCGCGCCGAGTGCAGGACGCCCTGACCCAGCCAACGCTCGAACTGAGGGAGGAGATGGACGACATTCGCCGCCTCCTCGCTCCCGGGGGCCCTGTGGGTTCGATCGACGCCACGCCGCTCGACGGGCTGAGCTACCGCCTGGAGGAGAAGTGCGACAGCTGCGTTCACGACACCATATGTATGCCAGACAGCGAACGGCGGGCGCGGCTGGAGCTGCTCGGCCTGGACCCAGTGACGGTGCGCGCCCTCAGAGAGCACGGCGTTCCCGACCTGACGGCGCTGTCAGACCTCGACCTGGCATCCCCCGAGGCCGCGGCGATACGCAACACCCCGGCCTTCGCCGCCGACCTTGACGACCTCATCAAGAGAGCTAAAGCGCGCCGTTCCGCTCTGCCCGACAGACAGGAGGGCGACTACTCGGTCATGTCCCTGGACCACCATGGGGTCAGTCTGCTGCCGCTCCACGAGAACGACGCTGGCTTCCGCACCGTCCGGGTGTATCTCACCGTCGAGCACGACCACGTGGAGGACCGCCTGGTGGGCTTGTGCGCCCACGTCACCGACAGCGGCGATGAGATCGTAACGACGAGGGCGGAGGACGGCACCCCGGTCCCGTTCCCCATGGAGAGGGCGGAGGACGGAACGGAGAGGCCGATCCAGGCCGCCTACGTCATCAGAATGATGGAGCGGGAGTGGAGCGGCGATGCCGAACAGGACGTCCGCGCCGAGGGGGAGATGGTCTCATCCTTCTTTGACGGCCTCGGCAAGGCCATCGCCGCGACCGCCAGCGGGGACGAGTTCCGCCCGGTGCACTTCTACGTGTGGTCGTCCCGAGAGATGACGAACCTGATCGAGTCCTGCTCCCGCGCGGGAGGTCCTCTGCTACGCAGCCTCACCGAACTGCTCGGATGCCGCGAGAAGTGCCGCGGGGACCTGGAGCAGCTGATATTCACATCCATAGGCGACGAGATATCGAGGAGCAAGGCGCTCGGCCAGACCTCGTTCAGCCTGCCGGTGGCGACGAGCATGAAGTGGTACGGCAGAACGTTCCACTGGCATCGCATCGTGGACGAGGACCCCGTGGACCTCACGTATGCGTTCAAGCGGGAGCTGTTCGACAATCGGGCCTACCTCTACCTGACCGATGAGGGCGAGTGGGCCCCGAAGGGGCGGAGGACGCCGAATGCGAACCGCCGGTACATGGAGGTTCGCAGCCGATTCCGCTCCGGCGTCCCCGTACCGTACTGGCGCGCCATGTGGGGCGCGCTGCCCGACAACGATGAATGGAAGGACAACATGCTTAAGAGGGCGCTCCAGGACTACCGCCGCGGCGGCACGGTCAGCCTGATCAGGGCGTTCCTCATGGCCAGGTGCGAGGCCCTCCGATGGCTGGAGGAGCGGCTCACCAGCAAGAACAGGAAGCTGGAGAAGCCCATGGTCCCGGTGCTGGAGCTTGCCGACATGGAGCGCTACTTCGCCGACCGCTACGACCTGGTCAGAGCATGCCAGGACTTCCTGCGGCTAGACCACCATAGGGACAAGAGCGAGTGGCTGGCAGATCTGGCCCGCTCGCCGGCGGCCAGGGTGGCCGAGGGAACGTGCATACCGCTAAGGAACGTGAACTTCAGCAAGGAGGGGGGGAGGGCCACCTTCCATGCCGACATTGACCTGGATAGGTTCGGCATCAGCGTGCGCTCGTTCCTCCTGATGTGCGGCCTGGACGGAGGCATGATGCGCCTATCGCCGTACGACGGCAGCGTGGACCGGGGGCCGACCGCTCCCCAGGCGCTCTACGGCGGCGCCACCGTGACGGTCCCCGCGCCCGACATCGCCCATGGCGTTCTCGCCGGGGACGTCATACCGTTCTTCGACAAGGGCCGGGGCTCCGACTATATCCTCGGCTCCTCGGCCCCTAAGGAAGGGGTCATGCCATTCGCCCTGGCCGGAGAGCCCAAGTCGGCGTTCGTCCGCCACAAGGTGGACAGATGGCTGGAGGAGAACCGCCACGCTCCTTCGGTATCGTGGTTCGATCCCACGGCGCCCGCCGTTCCGGTCCGCGCCCCGCCGGCGAAGGAGATGTTGGAAACATATCGCAGGGTGCTTGGAGACCTTCGTCTGCGGCAGAACCCTCTGGACGATGTGCAGGTGCAGGCGTGCCTAGAAGGTCTCTGCTCGACCGTCCAGCTGATGCTGGGACCGCCCGGCACAGGGAAGACCAACACCGCATCGGCGGCCATCATGCTCCGTCTTGCCGCCCGGCCGGGGCACAAGCTGTTCCTGCTGTCGGCAACGACTCACACCGCGGTGGACGAGCTGTTCGGCCGGCTTCGCGAGGCGGTCCCGGAGTTCCGCAAGGTCGCCGACGCGGCGGGCATCGCCAACGATCCGGTGAGGGTGCTGAACATCCGTAGGGAGCCGACCGGCGACGATGAGATCACAAGCGACAACGTATCTGGGATCAAGGAATGCCTGAAGGACGGCAACGTGGTGGTGTGCGGGACCGTCAACGACCTCCTCAAGCTGGGCGGCAACTTCGATCGATACCGCTGGCCCCGGGAGAGCGATCGCGCCGACGGCCTGGTGGTGGACGAGGCGTCCATGATGGTCTTCCCCGAGTTCCTGGCCCTCTCCACCCTGGTCGCCGGGGACGGGGAGATCATGCTGGCCGGCGACCACATGCAGCTGTCCCCGATCACGGCCCACGACTGGGACGGTGAGACGAGAGAGCAGGTGGTCCGGATGTCCCCTCACGAATCGGCGTACAACGCCATGAGGCGGCTGGCCGAGGCCTGCCCGGAAGGCGCCATCAGGCAGTCGGCGTTATCCATCACGTACCGTCTCACGCCGGAGCTGACCCACCTGATTTCGTCCGTGTATCTGAGGGAGGGCGTGAAGCTGGTGTCCAGCAAGGGGACGGCGACGAAACGCGGAACGCTGAAGGCGCTGGGGGACATCTGGAGGGAGCCGGGCGTGTACCTGGCGGTGCACGGAGAGACATCGTCCCGAAAGAGCAATCCGTTCGAGGCCGACCTTATCAGGGACATCATCATGTCCAGGGGCGTCGGCGAGGCCGACGTTCCGCCCGGCACCATATCGGTCATCACCCCTCACCGCGCCCAGAGGGGATTGCTGAGGGAGACGCTGAGCGATCTGGAGTACCATATCAAGCTCATCGACACCGTGGAGCGCCTGCAGGGCGGGGAGTGCGAGACCATCATCGTGTCGGGGACGCAGAGCGATGCCTCGGCCATCAGCGGCAACGCCGAGTTCATCCTCGACCTCAATCGCACCAACGTGATATTCTCCAGAGCGCAGGCGCGCCTGGTGGTGGTGTGCTCGAAGAACCTCCTTGACAGCATGCCGGCCGATTTCGATGACTATTCGTCGTCAATGCTGTGGAAGCACCTCCGCACGGTGTGCGACCGCACCATGCTGCGCCTGGACGGATACCGGCACGCGGTCGAGGTGAGAGTGCCGGGGCGGTTCTGGAGCGGTGACGGCGAGTGATCTGGTACCTGTGGGCCGCGTACGGCATCGTCAACGCGGTCGTGTTCCTGATGTACGCGCTAGACAAGATGCGCTCCAAGAGGCGGCGGAGGAGGATGCGGGAGAGCACGCTGCTGGCCGCTGCGCTCGCCGGTCCGTTCGGGGCGCTGGCGGCGATGCGGCTGTTCCGCCACAAGACCCGCAAGATTAAGTTCCTCCTAGTGCCGCTGTTCGTGGTGCTCCATATCGTGGTCATCGTCCTGCTGCTCATCTGAGTGCAAGACTGATGTAGTCGCTGCTGACAAGCATACTTCATGACGATAAAAATCAGGGTCGGCGATCGGGCGCCGACGTTCCGCCTGCAGGACCAGGAAGGCAGGGAGGTCGATCTGGCCGAGCGAATCGGCAAGAAAGCGGTGGTGCTGTACTTCTACCCCAAGGACTTCACCACCGGCTGCACCATGGAGGCGCACGAGTTCAGGGAGATGCACGAGGAGTTCCTACGGCACGGGGCCGACGTGATCGGCGTCTCCGGCGATGACGTGGCGTCGCACAAGCGCTTCGCCGAGGAGCACCAGCTGCCGTTCACCCTGCTGAGCGATGCCGGCGATAAAGTACGCGACATGTACGGAGCGTGGAGCGCCGTTCGGACCCCCGACCGGATCACGTACCTGATCGACCGCGAGGGCATCATACGCATGGTATTCTCCTCTCAGATGCAGCCGAGGAAGCATATCTCGGAAGCGCTGCGGACGCTTGAGGAGATCTCCGGAACGAGCGCTAGGACTGTCACGTCAGCGCAATCATCATGAACCACCGGGCTACGTAGCAACGTACGGTGGACGAACATGGAGAACTACAACCTGTTGGTGACGTACCAACCGAACCGGGCGGGCATGGCAGAGAGGGAGGTCCGCCGATGCATCAATGAAGCGGGCGACAGGGTGGTCGAACTGACGAGCTCCTGCATCCGCGGCGTGTTCTGCATCGAGACCTCCGGTGACGCCAAACAGACTGTCTCTGCGATCCGCGAGGAGTTCCGCGAGGACCCCGGGACCTTGACGAACACCTTCCACTGGATACCGGTGGACCTATGGGTCAAGGCCACGCTTGACGACATGGCCGAAGCGGCTCACGAGCTGGCGAAGGGCATCGGAGAGAACGAGCGGTGGATGATGCACATGCACAAGCGCCGCCATGACATGACCTCCGAAGAGCTGGTCCTGGCGCTGACCGAACCTATCAGCAAGGGGAAGGTCGACCTGAGGCGGCCGGACAAGATCATCGCTGTCGAGGTGCTCGGCGGCATGGCCGGCATGTCGCTCGTGACCAGGGAACAGATCATCGATGCCAACCGTATCAGGCAGGAGGTCGGGACGCCGATGATCCGCTGACCTCCATGGTGGATTCCAACTCCTCCATGAAGGCCGCGGCCTGCTCCATGCCCTTGCGCCAGAACTCCGGGCTCTCAATGTCCATGCCCAGACCGAAGGCCAGCTCGGCGGCCGAGCGGCTCGAGCCGGCGGCCAGCAGCGACTTGAAGGAGGGCACGAACTCGGGGCCCTTCTCCTTGTACATGCGGTACAGGGAGAACACGAACAGCTGCGCGAACACGTAGGGGTAGTTGTAGAACCTGGTGCCGGCGAAGTAGTGATGAGGGAACCTCGCCCAGTCCCATTCCGAGTCATCCAGCCAGTCGACTGCATCGCCGTACACGCGGTCCTGGGCGGCGCGCCACAGCTCGGCGATCTTGTTGCCATCCAGCTCCACGCCCTCCTCCGCCTGCTGATACAGGCTCGCTTCGAAGATGAAACGGAAACCTTCCTGGAACACTGACAGGGTGAACCCATCCATGATCTTCACGAGGATGTCCTGGCGCTCCTCCAGGGACGTCACTTCGTTCTTGAGCCGGTCGGCCATGAGGAGCTCCCCCATGAGGCTGCCGCACTCGGCCACGCACAGCGATACATGGCAGTTGCTGTAGTTCTGGGCCCTGGTGTACAGGAAAGCGTGCACCGCATGGCCGAGTTCGTGGGCCAGGGTGCTGGTGTCGTTCAGCCGGCCGTTGTAGGATTGCAGGATGTACGCCGAGCGCCCTCCCACCCAGGTAGAGCAGAAGGCGCCGGTCCTCTTGCCCCTGCGCACCTCGGCGTCGATGCGGCCGCGTTCGAACATGTCGCTGACGAACTCGCCGAACTGGGGGTCGAAGCCGCGGTAGGTGGACAGCACCAGGTCCCGCGTCTCCTGCCATGCGAGCTTTCGGTCGGGAACGCTCGGCAATGGCGCCCTGAGGTCCCAGCTGCCCAGGCGCTCGAGGCCGAGAAGGCGCGCCTTGAGACGGAAGTACCTCTGGCACATTGCGACGTTGCTCTGCACGACGTCCATCAGGGCGTCCACCGCTCCCTGGCCGACATCGTTCGCCAGCAGGGTCGGTTCCAGAGGCGAGGAGTAGCCGCGCAGCTTGCACATGGCCGCGTGGTCGCTGACGATGGTTCGCAGGATGTCTGCCCACAGCAGCTCGTCCCGCTTGAGGGTGGAGCCGATCGCCTCGTACACCGCCCGTCGGGTGGCCCGCTCCGGATCGTGCATGTAGGCGTACACCTCCCCGATGCTGAGCGACCGCTTCTGGCCTCCGATGTCCGCTTCGAAGGAACGGGTGCTGAGCCACTTGCCCTGCAGCTTTGACAGCATCTGGATGCCGTTCTGGTCCTTGGTCATTATGATCTTCTCTTCCGCTTCCGACAGCAGGTGAGGCGCCGCCCGGGCCCGCCTCTCGAGGTAGTGGCGATAATCGGCCAGGGCCGGATCGTCGATGAGCTCCGGACGCGCCATGAGCAGCGCCCCCAGCTCGATGCCGATGGACGCCATGGCCCGGCCGGCCTCGGTGCCGGCCTGCATGTACGCGCTGTTGAGGGAGTTGGAGACCGGGTCGGTCATGTCGGCCGCGAACAGCAGGGAGCAGTACTCCTCCACTCCCTCGTAGCGGAGCGCCAGTTCGTCCTTCCGTTCCAGCATGTCCCTCAGGGCCTCGGCGTCAAGGTCGCCTATCCGTCCACGATAGGCGTCAGCGAACTTCTTTGAATCCTCGACCATGGCCGCGAGGTCAGCCTTCAGGCGTTGCGGGTCGGTCGATACGACCAGTTCGGACAGGTCCCAGCTCGGAGCGGACATGATACTTACTTCCGCCTACACCATGCCGGGCGACTTATTTGGTTCTATTTCCAGCCGTCGAGACGGGGCACGCCTCCGAGGATAATGGCGAGGGAGCGTCTTCGCCATCGTCCTCCAGAACGTAGCGAACGCGGGTCCTGCGCCTGAACCGATTGAACAGCGTCAACACCGGCTTACCGAGGATGACGGCGAAGATCACGTTCCCTGTGACGTGAAGGATGCCGTACGGAACGCCGGCGATGAACGTTGGCAGGAAGAGGTTCGGAGAAGCACGATAGAAGGTGAGCCAACTGCTGAAGTCCATGAGGGTGTTGTATGCAAGGCCCAGCACTACGCCGAGCAGCACCACATGAGTGACGGTGACTTCGTCCTTGAGCCTTTTTCCCACCATGCCCGAGACGATGCCCACCATGCCCCACGCCACCATCATCCAGGCAGTCCAGGGCCCCTGTCCGAAGAACAGGTTGGACACCGCCGCGGTGGTGGCCCCGGCCATGGCCCCGGCGAGGGAGCCGAAGACCAGGCCGGTGATGATGATGAGGAAGGTGCACGGCTGGATGTTGGGCAGGGCGGCGAACGGGATCCTCGACGCGGCTATGATGGCGCCCAGGATGCCGATGAGCGCCACCTCCTTGGAGCTGAGCTCCGACTCCTCGAACCGGGCGAATATGATCCCGACCACGAACAGCAGCAGGATGAAGGAAAGGAACGCCGCGTATTCGGTAAGCACCTGCGGCTCGAATATTGCCAGGTACAACATGACGCCCGTCATTGCCAGAGCGGCTAGCGCCATCAGGGTGCTGAGCCTGAACCGCATGTCAGGCCTCCGTACCGCACACCTTGACAAGTTCCATGACCCTTTCCAGCGGCACCTCGCTCAACGCCCCGTCGCGGAGGGCAAGGACGCGGGTCGCATGTTCGGCTACGAACCGATAGTCGTGCGTTACCATGATGGTCGTCATCCCCTGCTCTCGCAGCGAGAGCATGATCGATGCGAGCCGCATCTTGTTCCAGTGGTCCAGGCCCCTGGTCGGCTCGTCCAGGACCAAGATCCTGGGTTTTCCGACCAGGATGCAGGCCAACGCCGCTCGTTCCCTCTCTCCGCAGCTGAGGTCCCGCGGGAACGAGTTGCGGTAGCGCTCCAGACCGAGCACCCCCAATGCCCAGTCGATCCGGTCGGGCCACTCCTTCTCCGCCACCCCTAGGTTGCGAAGCGTGAACAGCAGCTCTTTCTCCAGCGTCTCCTCGAATAGGTAGTTGTTGGGATTCTGTCCCAGATACCCTATGTCACGGGCCAGGCTGGCCGTGGTCGCCTCGGAGATGTCCTTTCCCAGCACGGCCACGCTGCCCTCCTCCGGCCGCAGCAGGCCGTTGAGCTGCTTGAGCAGGGTGCTCTTTCCCGAGCCGTTGTGGCCGATGATGGCCAAGACCTCTCGGTCCCTGACGTTGAGGTCCAGGCCGCTGAGCACGGCGTCGCGGTCATAGGAGAACCTCAGTCCAGTGGCGGACAGGACGACATCACCGTGGCCGTTGCCCTGCACGTCCCGGCTGAAGTCGGCCACCAGGCGGTTGTCCCTCATGAGGGGCATGACCCGCTCCGGCGCCCCATCAGCGATCACGCGCCCCGATTCCATGAACAGGACGCGGCGGGCGTAACGAAGGCACCTCTCCAGACGGTGCTCCACCAGGATGATGCCGATGCCCTGCTCCCGGTTCAGCTTGTGAAGGAAATCAAGGTAAAGGCTGGCCGACTCATCGTCCAGCTGTGACGTCGGCTCGTCCAGCACGATGTACTTCGGCCTCATGGCCAGCACGCTGGCCAGGGCCACTTTCTGCTTCTCCCCGCCCGACAGCTGGGGAATGAAACGGTCGAGGAACGTGGTCAGGCCGAAGTACTCCGCGTACTCGCCGATGCGCCTTCCCATCTCGTCCCGCGGCAGCGCGAGGTTCTCCAGGCCGAAGGCCATCTCGTTCTCCACGTTGGTCATGACCAGCTGGTTCTCCGGGTCCTGGAACACCATTCCGACCACGCCGGCCAGTCTGGCCGGGGGCGTCCTGCGTGTATCCAGTCCGTCCACGGTGACCCGCCCGCTGACCTCGCCGCCGTAGAAATGAGGGATGAGGCCGTTGAACGAGCGCACCAGTGTCGACTTGCCGGAGCCGGAGGGACCAACGATGAGGACGAACTCGCCCTCCTGGACCTCAAGGTTCAGGTTGTCGAGCACGGGCGCGCGGCTGCCTGCGTATGCGAACGAGAACCGCTCCATGCGTATCATTGCCGGCCTCCCAAGAGTATCGGTGTGAAGAACAGCACCTCGATCAGCGCTGCCGCCGCCCCGGCCGCCGTGAGACTGAATGCCTCCCCTCCCAGGTAATCGGCGTTGCCGTATCCCAGGATGAACATGGCCAGGCCGAAGGGGATGGCCAGCAGGAACGATACGATCATCAGTTTGTCCATTCGTGCTAGCACAGGATCCTTGTATCTGGTTCGGGGGCCGCCGCCGAAGCCCCTTGCTTCCATGGCCTCGGCGATGTCCATCGACCGCTCCATGGAGTTCATGAGCAGCGGCATCATGACCGGCGCGCGGGCCTTGGCCTTGCGGACGATGTTGCCGTCGTCGAACTCCACTCCCCTAGCCTTCATGGAATCGGAGATGGCAACGGAATCGGCGGCGATGGTCGGATACATCCTGGTGGCGATGGAGACGCCGGTCATGGACTTGATGCCGAACTTGGACAGGATGCGCAGCAGGTCGTCCGGATGCACCGTGAAGGTGAGGATGGCGAACGCCACGACCGACAGCAGAAGCCTCAGGCACATGCTGACGGCGAAGAGCACCGAGCCCTCCATCACTCTGAAGAGTCCGAGGTCGAGTAGAACAACATCCCCGGACGGCGCGAAGATGATGCTGAACAAAAAGAGGAAAACGGCCACGTAGACGGTATACTTCAGCAGGCCGAAGGTCTCGCGCATCACCTTGCCTGCCGCTGCAACTACGAGGACGAAGGCGAGCATCGCCGCCAGGTAGAATATGTCCGATATCAGGATCGATATGAGGAAGAACGCCAGTACGAAGACCATCTTGGGCCTGGCGTCCAGCCGATGAAGCGGCGAGTCCTTGTCCTGATAGGGGAACAGCATGGGCATCAACCGAACTGATTGGTCATGTATCTCCACGTGACCTCGGAGCCTTCCGAGATGGGGTACTTGTTGCAGGCGCGGTTGGCATAGTCGCCGTCCACCAGGAACTGCCATGCCCTCTCGCCGTCGCTGATGGCGGGATCGTTGTTCTCGATGCCATCGATGGCCGTCACGAGGAGACCCAGCGTCTGATTCTCTGTCCCCACCGTGAAGCCAGCGATAGATGAGGCCGCCATCAGCATGTCGTAACTGCTGGTCATGTTGGTCAGCCCCTTGAACACCCAGGTGGTGTTGCCGCCGTTGTCCTCGGTGGTGTAAGTCCACTCCCCGTCATCATTGGTCCATACTGTCAGGTTGCCGCGATGGATGGTTGCCGGAGCATCGTACAGCTCGACCGTCATGTCGGCCGACACCGGCTGGGAAGCGTTCCCCTGCAGATACACTGCGAGGAGCAGCCCCATGACGATGACCAGGACCGCGGCCGTCAGGATCGTAGTGCCCTTCTTCATGTTCAGGCCTTCTTGCTCCTCCAGAAGACCAGTCCGACCGCGGCTATGAGGATGACGGCGACTATGCCGCCGACCAGCAGCCATGGGAACTCCTCAGGAGCGGCCTCCGGTCCGGGGCCAATGATCTCTTCGCTTCCGGTGCTGAACGCGTAGATGTGGCCGTTGTTGGACGTCACGAACAGGAAGCCATCGATGAATGTCGGGGAACACAGAGCATACTCAGATGGAGCCAGGACAGTCTCCTTGACGAGGTCTCCCGTCATGTTCACGGCGACCAATCGGCTGGATTCCTCGTTGGTCACAGCGAAGATCGTATCGCCGACCACAGTGGGGGCAGCGCCTCCAAACGTTTCGCCCAGCGAATAGTTCCAGAGCTCATCTCCGGCGAAGTCGACCATGACAATCTCGTTGGCGGTAGCAGCAACATATCCTTCGGAGGACATGGAAACAGACGCCGAAGTGACATCGATCTCGGTCTGCCATTCAATAGTTCCATTGTTGAGATACAGCGCGGTGATGTTACCGTTGGAGTAACCTGAAGTTACCACTATGCGGTTGTTGTCTATGTCCACAAGAGGCGAGGCACGGACCTTTCCACCAACGGGAGTGGACCACTTGTAAGCCCCGTCGGAAGCACCATAGGCGCTGACGTTCCCAGAATCGTCGCCGACATAGATGACATTGTCTGTAATTGCGGGCGATGAAGAGTATATCGCAGTGGACACGGTGATATTCCAATTCTCAACGCCATTCGCAGCGTTGATAGAGAACATCTTTCCATTGCCAGCCACGACAATTATGCTGTTGAGATATGCGACAGGCGAAGAAGTTATTCCTGTGCCACTGCCGGAGCCAGTATCAAAGGCCGCCCACTTCTCCTCTCCATCGATAGCATCGAAGGCGTACAGTTTTCCGTCGGCAGATGGGGCGAAGATCATGTCACCATAGAGTAGTGGTGTGGCGATTTGATAGCCAGCACCGATATCCTTGCTCCACTTGATATCACCGGTCATGTCGAGGCAGAACAGGGTAGGATTAGCTTCATAGCTCATGGCGGAACCGGTCCAAGTCGATAAGCCACCAGTAATCAAATATATGAGGCCGTTAGCGCCCACTACCGAGCTACTGATACCACCATTACCAAGATCCTTGGACCAGTTCAGAGCAAGGTGTTCGATGTTGGCGAACCCTTGCATACCGGCGTTCATGGTGTCGTATCGGAAGCTGGTCCAGGGATAGCGGTGCTCGGGAGAGGCCAATGGAGCATAGGGGGGAATGAAAAGAGTCGTGTCCCTGTAAGCAGCATAGCTCCAAGAGACTGCATCGCCCTTCTCAAGCGCGATATCCGCAGCCCCCACCATAGCGCTTTCCCATTCCTGGATGGTCTGGTTCCAAACCCACAAGTTCCATGTCTCCTTTGGCCAAGCACTGTCGAACCCGCCAATCGAGCTTACAAAACCACCAGGGGCAACAATTTCAAGATTCGTTACTTCTGCCGCCATCAGAGTAGCGTTGAATGCGTTCATGCCATCGGTCACGGGAACGTCGGCCCACATTACCTGCCCGTTCCCGAAGTCGAACAGGA